>OJQL01000034.1_pt1 | contig 145569 bp, 123 predicted proteins | sample 1598731 | NCBI WGS metagenome assembly OJQL01 (sample SAMN03922510, study PRJEB24848) | human gut metagenome | isolation source: stool sample | host: Homo sapiens | place: Germany | collected 2010-02
ATCGTATGCCTTTTAAAGCTCAGAAAGCCGTATTTGAGAAGTTGGAAGAGATTGTTGATGTTCATTCTCTCTCCGAAGAAGACCGTGTGCGCTATGAAAACAGTGTAAACGCCTATCGTGATTATTTGGCTACCATCGACTATGCAGCAAAGAAAGGAAGTGAAGAAGGGTTTGAAGAAGGGTTTGAGAAAGGAATCGAGAAAGGGTTTGAGAAAGGAATTGAAAAAGGAATCGAAAAAGGGATCGAGAAAGGAATCGAGAAAGGAATCGAGAAAGGAATTGAAAAAGGAATCGAAAAAGGAATCGAAAAAGGGATCGAGAAAGGGATTGAGAAAGGACGTCGAGAAGCAAAATTTGAAACGGCTCGCAACCTGAAATCCTTGGGAATGACCTCTGAGCAAATCATGCAAGTCACCGGCCTTTCCCTTACAGAAATCGAATCTCTGTAACCTACTTTCTTCATCTTCCATGGGAAAGACTTAAAAAACAGAGACCATTCGGAGTTCCGCCGGAGAAGATTCCATCTACTCCACAAGGAACTCCTCCCCCTCAAAAAAAGAACGGAGCATGTCGAAACAAACTTCATTAATCATTTGACAATCAGAGATTTTATTGTTATATTTACATTAAAGAACAATAAATAATCATAGTAAGAATAATGAAGAAAGAAGAAGAAACATTCGCCATCCGCACTTACGACAAGGCGGAACTGGCGTCGCTCTATTGCCCCGGACGCGAACCCGGAGCCGCCCTGCAGAACCTTTATCGATGGATACGGCGTATCCCCCGCCTGACGGAAGAACTCAATGCCACAGGCTACAACAAATACCGCCATTGCTACCTGAAACAGGAGGTGGAAATCATTGTGAAATACCTGGGAGAGCCTTAGCGGAAAAGAAAGCTGCGAAAGAAAAGCAGCACAAAAACGCACTAAAGTGTTTCCGGAAAACTCTTCCGTCTTTCAGGAAAAGACTATTATGTTTGGGAAAAAGACCTTGATGTTTTTCGAGAACATCAAGGTCTTTTTTCAGGGTGAATGCTATCGGGCGGACACATGGGTCTGCCCTGAATCCCACACATACACCATAGAAATCCACCCACTCAAACCAACAAAAAAACGGTGCAGCGGAGGGTTTCACAGGTGCCCTCCCGGTGGTTGCGGTTATTCCCAATACGATTCACAATCAACAGACTGATTATCAATATAATGACATCTAACTTTGGGACCACTGGGACCAGGGCCCACCTTTATGAGTTTCCGGACCAGGATTTACAGAGTTTACGATACATACCATCCTCTTTTTCAATGATTTGCATCTCAAGCAAACGGACAAGGTATCTTTTAAGCGAACTGGAAGGTATTCCATGTTCCACGGCCCCCTCCTTCAACTGCGTATAAGTGAAGCTTTCGGGAAGCTTTGCCAGTACCGAACGTATGCGATAAAACTTCTTCATCGGCTTGGGTTCCTTGCCCGACTCCACGGCAGACACGGTGGTAGACAACAGCAAGCTGTGCTCCAACAACACTTTCACCATATCCATTGCCGTATGAAAATCCTCATCCGTACACCGGCACTGCTGCACATTCCACATCGGCTCACACTTGCGCAACGCCGTCAGCACCATGGCTATGCGGGCCGCTATCAACCCGTGACGAAACACAATCGCCCCATGCGAATCATCATCTTCACTCACCACTTCCTGAAGAACATTGCTGAAACGCTGCGTATGCTCCTCCCACTGCCCGGGAGTGAAACACACCTCGGTGGGCGAACCGGACAAAAAGACAAATATACGAAGCACCTCTTCACTCAATTTCCTGAACAGCTTCACATGGTCGGTGCTGCCCTCCACGGGAGCTGCCGAAATCCATTTCCACCGTCCCTCACCGATATAAAAAGCCATACGACTGTACATACCGTTCTCCAACGACGAAATGAAACGGTGAAGCTGAGAAGGAGTGCCCGTAAGACACAATGCCAGATGAGGAACATGCGCCACCACCATGCGCTTATCCGTCTTATAATAAGACGATGCCTCCTCGTGGTGAAAAGCGGCACGAAGCACATCATCATGCTTTCCGCAGTCCTGCTTCATGGCATTGGTAAGCATATCCAGCTCCGAAGCATTAATCACCACCCCTTGCGCACCGGCCTCCTCAAGCGCAATAATCAACTGACTCTTCGAGATATTGGGCGAAATCTTGAGCATGCGCTTCACCGGAGGCTCGGGACGCTTGTCGATGTCGGGCACACGCTTCTCCTGAATGGCCAAACGCTCTTCCAGCGCCCATGCCAACTGCTTCTTGTCATACTCCGACTGCACCGTCTTGTTCTTGTCTTCCAGATAGCGCTGAACGGCATCGGGCAGAATAGAGCCGAGCGTCACAATCCCCTTGCCGCGCCCCGCACCGGCAAGGCTCATCGCATAAAAATGAGGAGTGTAGCACATGTCGGCATAATTCATCCACACACCGGGAAGACAAGCACTCAGATTGGCAAGCATCCCCAGCAGCAGACGGTCTTTTTCACGGCTGTTTCGAGCTGCTTCCAAGCCACGGACAAGAAGGTCGGGAAGAGCGTCGTACACCGACTTCGGAAAGCGGGGAGCGTTCTTGTGGAGCTTGTCCGCTTCAAGCTTCTCATTCTCAGCCTTTTCATCCTCTCCCACGGGACCGGGAAAGCATAAAGATGGTCCCTGGTCCTTGTGGTCCCAACCATTAGCATTATTACACTGATAATCAGACAATTTAGTTTTATCCACATAACGATATCCGGCATCCATTTTCGGGATGATATCTTCGGGCGGACACCCGGCATCGCTCAGACGCTCCACAGCCAACGCTTCCAGTTGTCTCAACTCACTATCGGACAGTCCTTTATATCGGGCTATACGACCCAATTTGAGCAAGAAATCATTCTTTGCTCCGGGAATGAAAGCGTTGTGGGCCAGAAAGTCATTAAAAAAGGTGCGCAGGATGCCCGACGGGAGTTCCGAGACAGGCTCCGAAGCAGATTCCGAAGCGGTTCCTGTCGTGCTGTCCGGTGCGGCAGGTCTCACATTCAGTTCCTCCATGATCTGTGCCGCTTTATCGGGATGCTCCTTGAGGAATTCCCGCCAAGGGAAAAGCTCGAAAGCGGGCTTGCAGAAGGCTTCCTCGTCATACGACGCATAACACGGACGAGTGGGATTCTTGCAACTCATGTCACACGGAAAATCAATCACGCGGCCGATATGCCACGCCACCACCGCATAAGCCTGCACATACTCTTCGACTGTTGCAGCCTCGATACGCACCACCACTTTCAGACCATCGTACGATACACTTCGCCAACCTGCCCCGACCCACGGCACCGCCTTCAGCTTCTGCAGGAACTCCTGTGTACGTCCCTGCGTATGGTCGACATCAAACATGGCATTCCCACTCCACGTGCGGCGGTTCTTCAATGCATGGCTTCCCTCGCAATACCCCGCCACCACCAGGCCGGGCAGTTTGTTCTTCAACTCTTTGGCTTTACTCTTATCGCCCTCAGCCATTAGGCGGTGATACATCTCGACCGTCGATTTCCATCGTCCGTTGCAGATGTAATTTACAAACTCTTCCAGTGACATTTCAATGCAACGCTGTTCGCGCACATTAAAATAGAAAGAGCACAAATCATTAAAATCCATGTTAAAATGGGGTTTTAATTTAAGATAGGGAAAAAACGTTGCCCTTCGCCTGCAATTCAAAATTGCAATGTGCGAAAGTACGACATCTAAAACTGACGAAATATTACACTTTACGCCAAATCACCCACCGTTTACCTACTGTTTATCAGCATCCTAACAAACAGCCGGCAGAACTAAAGTGTACAATTGGCATTCTTCTTTTTATTTATTCTTTTTAACAGTAAGGACAATATTCCAAGGGAACCTTTCCAAATTATTCCCAATCTGTATTCTTTTAAATCCATGACACTTCGTTTTTATACCCCAACGGTATAAGAAGCCCCAGAAGGACAGCCATACAGACTCACGGAGACGCTTACATACATCCTCCGTTATCACTCCTCCCCTTCCTTCTTTTAGGTCAATCGATCTTCTTCCTGCCTCTTTTTCTTTTGCCGGTCAATCTTCCCCTTTCTTCTTCTTTTCTTGTTGATTGGAGAATATTTTATAGCCCCTCCTACACATCCGCTTCAGTTCCGCCAACTGTCGGAACGATATATTCTCAATGTCTCGCTCCAGCTCCTCCAACTCTTTTTCCACACTTCTCACCTTGTTCCATCTGTCCTGATTTGTTTCCAAATCTTCTTTTTATTCATATTATTAAAATATTTAAAAATTAAAAAGGAGCAAAAATATAAAAATCCGCAATTACAATGTTAAATATTTGAGTTTTTATGAACAAAATATTGTAATTCGTAAATTAATGTCTAATTTTGCAGAGAATAACAAGGAGGGATCGGCAGTGAGATTACACTGACGACCGCGTAGCGCACCTTATCCCCTCCTTTCCACTCCCCCCTTGACTGATATAGAATGAAAAAATGGTATGTAGCCTACGTGCTTTCCCGTCACGAGAAAAAGACTGCCGAGCGTCTCACGAAAATGGGAATCGAGAACTTCCTGCCCGTGCAGGAGGAGATTCGCCAATGGGCGCACCGTCGTCAGAAGGTGACACGCGTGGTGATTCCGATGATGATTTTTGTGCACGCCACACCGCAGGAACGTGCGGAAGTGCTGACACTCTCGTCGGTGAGCCGCTACATGGTGCTGAGGGGCGAACATACACCTGCCGTGATTCCCGACCTGCAGATGGAGCGTTTCAAGTTTATGCTGGACTATAGCGAAGAGGCGGTGGAAATGTGCAGCACACCACTGGCTCCCGGTGAAATGGTGAGGGTAATCAAAGGCCCTCTGGCGGGAATGGAAGGAGAGCTGGTGAACGTGGACGGACGCAGCAAGGTGGTAGTGCGACTGGAAATGCTGGGATATGCCGGAGTGGATATGCCGGTGGGGTTTGTGGAAGCAGTGAAATAAAAAAGAATTTACCAGAGCAATAAAGCTATTCTCCTTCCCCTGTAAAAAGAGAAAATAGACTGCTTACAGGTACGGCATCAAACCCTTGGGTATTTTCGCCACATTTGCCTGAAACCAACAAGACAAGGCAAGTAATTCAGACATTCTCGTCACTCTTCAAGAGTCTGATTTCTTCACATTGGGAGAATAAAAGAAAAGCTGAAGCAACTTATTTACTTCAAACTTAGCATCACCAATCTCAGAAACCCTTTTCGGAAGTCTCTTGCTGCCTTCCCTATCATAAGCCGGATAAATCGTCAAGTCCGGCAAGCAAAACAGACTCTAAAAAATATTCAGATACATTTTATTTTCCTTTTCAGAGAAGCACCTTTTGCAGACACTCTTCCTGAAAGGTATGTCGCATGAAAAACAAATACAATTACTCATCTTATATCATCATTTGATTTTTTTATGAAAGACAAATTCAGAAATCTAATTCTTCGTGGAAGTGAGCGCTCCGTCAAAGCTAAAAAGAACATCCTATATATGCTACTGATAAAAGGAGGTAACATTTTAATAGGACTACTTCTTGTACCCCTCACTTTAGAGTACGTAGACAGTGAGAAATATGGAATATGGATGGCTTTAAGTAGTATGGTAGCTTGGATTAGCTTTTTCGATATTGGAATAAGTAATGGACTAAAAAATCGATTAGCTGAAGCTTTAGCATGTCAAGACTATGATTTATGTAAAAAATATGTAAGTACCACATATGCTATTCTCTGTCTGATTTTCATCCCACTAATGATGCTTCTACTAATAGCAGCTCCTTTTGTTAACTGGAGTTCTATCCTAAATATATCAACAGAAAACTCCGAAGGCTTATTAGCCTCTATATGCATTATCATCACGTATTTTTGCATCAGCTTTATTCTCAACACCATCAATACAGTCATATTGGCAGAACAACGTCCGGCAGATGCATCCTTAAGAACGTTTATACAGCAATTAGTCTCATTAGGAATTATATACGTATTAACATTAACTACTAAAGGTAGCCTTGTCAATCTGTGTCTAGCACTCTGCGCCTCTCCTCTAATTGTTGTCTTGATTTTCAACATCACCCTATTTCGCGGACGATACAAGGCATTTTCTCCATCCATACAAAGTATAGATTTCAAAGTTGCTCCCAATCTAATGAAATTAGGGGTACAGTTTTTTATCATACAGATAGCAGCCATCATCCAATATCAGATGATTAACTTTCTGATCCTCCGATATTATGGAGCTTCGGAAGTTACTTCATACAACATTGCATATAAATATTTCAGCATACTAACCATGATCTGGGGAATACTTACAACCCCTTTATGGGTGGCAGTAACAGATGCCATATCTAAAAAAGACTATGCATGGATACAAAATGTGCAGAAAAAATATCTTGCTGCATTCACTGGCTTTGCAGTATTAGGCATTATCATGCTGCTCGCCTCTCCACATATCTATCATTTCTGGATTGGCAACAAGGTTGAAATCTCCTTCATCCTATCTACATGGGTACTTATCTACAATATAGTACTCATGTTCGGAAGCATATTCGTAATGATTATAAACGGAACCGGAGAACTCAAAATACAAACTTATGCATCATTGGTATCTCCTATAGTGTTTATAGGTTGTAGCATGCTTCTAATTAAATATGGGTTAGGCATTGAATCAATTCTGATAGCATCAATTATCTCCAATTTCAACGGCCTTGTACTGGCACCTATCCAATGTCATCAAATACTTAAAAACAATGAATGAAATAACAGAAAGACGACACATCAAGAAAATTTATCTTCTATTAATCTCATATTGTATATTAGATTCCTATTTAAATCCAATAATGCCTACAACCATTATTCGATTCTGTGAATTATCTTGTATTGTCATGGCTATTCATCACGAATATAAACTATATAAAAGCCATAGGCTCAGCTATCCACACGGATTTGCCAAAATACTCTATGTGTTGCTATTTCTTATCAGCATAAGTATAGTAATTAGAGGGAACTGGTCTGGCAATATCAAAAACATTTTGCTTGTCGCTATATCTCCAAGCTTAATGATGGCATATTTGATACCATTTATTATTATACCACTGCCCAATGAAAAACATCTAAATACAATATTACAATGCTTTTATATAGGTTCATTACTAACTATTCCTATATGGATTATTAACAGCCATCAACTGGTTCAAGAGTTGTTTTATGGCGAAGCCATTGGAAAATATCTTCCTTTCTTTTCAGCCTTCCTATTAGGTTTTCTCCCTTTATTCACGAAGAAGAAAAAAATGATAATTATAGGTATATGGGCATTCTATTTTTTACTAATGATGCTAAATGCCCGTAGAAACGTGGCATTTTCTTTATTCCTGTATGGATTTATTGCGTTTGCTTTTCTCTATTATAACAAGATAAAAAGAAATGCCTCCTTAATGATTCCCATAGTGATTTTCCTACTACTTTCCATCGCTACCGTTATGATAAACTGGGATAATTTGACCCAAAACACTTTCAAATCAATGAGCCAACGTGCTAAAGAAGATACAAGAAGCGGTGTTGAAGAATTTTTTTTTGCAGACTTTCTAACATCTCCTATTGAAGACTGGATATGGGGAAGAGGAATGAACGGAGGATATTACCAAGAAATGTTTGACTCTGAAACCGGAGAAATAAATACAAACCGAACGGCAATAGAAACAGGCTATTTATATATGATACTGAAAGGCGGTATCATATATGCACTTATTATCACTCTATTTATTATCATTTCATCCAAAAGAGGATGTAGCAATAAAAGGACAAGATATATCGGACTTATATTGGCCACATATTTAATTGACTCATATACAACAATACCCATCTGTATATTAACCCCCCGGGCTATTCTCTTTTGGTTTTGTGTAAGCTATATACTAAAAAATAATCCAATAAAACGATATGATACCATTAACAGATTTAATAAACAGAATAATAAGACTAGTCAACAGAACATTTCACAACACTTTATTTAAAACGACAAGCACATTTGAAACATTATACTTACGAAGCATAGGAGTAAAATCAGGGAAAGGGTGCCAATACAACGGATGGACTTCTGTATTCAAATGTAACAATTCGGAAATAAGTATCGGTAATAACTGCATTTTCAACTCCAACCGATATACCAATCATATCGGAATCAATCACAGCTGCATCCTGACAACCATTATCCCATCAGCTTCTTTACAAATAGGAAACCAATGCGGGTTCAGCGGATGTTCCATTACAGCATTTAAAAGGATTGAGATTGGGAATAATGTACGCGTAGGAGCCAATTGTGTAATTGCAGACGGTGATTTCCATTTAGACGACCCACGAACTCCTTCTCCTAAGCCTATAAAAATACATGATAATGTATGGTTGGGATATGGAGTAATCGTTATGAAGGGAGTAACTATCGGTGAAAACACAATTATAGGAATGAACAGCATTGTTACCAAAGATATCCCAGCAAACTGCATTGCTGCAGGAAATCCATGCAAAATTATTAAAGAAATCAAAAAGCAATAGTATGAAAGTTTTATGGTTTACAAACTCACCTTGTTCCAGTATCAAAAGATACAATGGAAAGACATTAGCCGGAGGATGGCTCACCTCATTAGAAAACGCAATAAAGGATAAAGAGTGCATTGATTTATCAATTGCATTCATCTCACACTCAGAAAGCGAGCCTTTTCTTTTTGAGGGAACAACATATTATCCTATCCATGACAACACCTCACAAAATGTAATCACAAAATTAGCAAATAGAATAAAACCTCTTTCTGATAAAGACAATAGACTTCTACCTGCCATGCTAAAAATTATACAAAAATGCCAGCCAGATATCATTCATATTCATGGAACTGAAGAATGCTTTGGTATCATAACAGAGCATATTACAAATATCCCAATCGTTTTCTCAATACAAGGCCTCATATCCCCTTGTAAAGAAAAGTTTTTTTCGGGTATTCCATATCATGATATCAGGAAAAATGAAAGTTGGTACAACAAAATAAAGCTTACATCGGTAAAAGAAGAATACCAAAGTTTTGAATATAGAGGAGAAAGAGAAGGCAGATTTCTTAAGAAAGCTCCCTATATAATGGGACGCACGTTTTGGGATAAAGATATAACTCTATTATTTAATTATAATCGAAAGTATTTTACTGTCAATGAGATATTAAGAAATGAGTTTTATACAGCAAAGTGGGAGAAGAATCAATTTGAAAACCAACTACAATTAGTCTCTATAGTATCATTCGGTGTATACAAAGGTTATGAAACAATTCTAAAAACAGCCAAACTACTTACAAACTATGCTCACTTCAAGTTCACTTGGAATATTATAGGGTATGACACCAATACACCTATGCTACAAATTACAGAAAAAGCACTCAAACTATCTCATCAAAATTATAACATCAAGCTACATGGTAGACAAAACTCACAGCAGATAGTAGAGATTCTTAAATCATCTGACATATACTGCCATGTAAGCCATATAGAAAACAGTCCTAATAGTGTATGCGAGGCCATGATTATGGGCATGCCAATCATATCCGGATATGCCGGAGGTACAAGCAGCCTTTTGGAACATGAAAAAGACGGAATTTTAGTTCAAGACGGAGATCCTTACATTTTGGCAGGTGCTATCTGTGATATGCAAAGCGATTTTGAAAAAGCTCGACGATATGGACTAAACGCCAAAGCCAAAGCAGAGCAAAGACACAATCCGGAAAGAATAGTGAATGAGCTATTACATGCATACAAAGATATTCTAAACAACATTAAATAACCAGTAAGACTATGACCGTATATTTTGTTATGAGAAACATGTATCCTAATGGAAAAGCAAGTACAGCACGGGTACGTAACTATACCAAAGGGTTGACAGAATGTGGCATAAAGTGTAAAGTCATTATACCTGTATCTCCTGAAAGATATGGACATACTCCTATCAACACTATTGCTGAAGGATATCACGAAAATGTTTATTTTAAGTATATAACAAATTCCCCTCAAAGAAAAAGCAATGTCTTCAAAAGACAAATCAGTGATATTACAGGTTACATCAAAACATTATTGTATTTGAAAAAAAAATTAAAAAAAAATGATATCGTTGTTGTATATGAAGGCGGAGTGTTGTGGCATAAAGCAATAGCAAAGATAGTGCACTTGGTTCATTGCAAAGCAGTAATGGAGTTGAACGAATATCCTTTCGTCCAAACACAAGGGGCAGAGAAAAGAAGAGAACGTATGCTTAATACTGTTTTTCCTATATATGATGGATTTCTTGCCATCTCCGAAAACTTAGTCCAACTGATTAACAAATATGCACCATCATCGAAAGTTTTAAAAGTCCCTATTATTGTTGAAAGCTTAGAAAAGGATAATTTATATATAGACAAGGAAAAAGAAAAGGAAGCATACATTTTTCATTCGGGAAGCTTAACAGAACAAAAAGATGGAATATTAGGAGTAATAGAAGCTTTTGGCATCGCCTGCAAACAGTTGAGCACTCCCCTAAAATATTATATGACCGGCAATTTAAACGATTCACCTCATGTCGAACAAATAAAAGCCTTAATCAATAAATACAATTTAAATGATAAATTGATATTCACAGGATATTTAAATGAAAACGAGCTAAGAAATTATCAAAAACATTGCACTCTCACCATTATAAACAAATATGATACAATACAAAACAAATATTGTTTTGCAACAAAATTAGGAGAGTACTTGGCACTAAAACGACCAGTCATTACAACAGATGTAGGAGAAGCTACATTTTATCTTAATGACACCAATGCATATATTGTTCCTCACGGAAATCCCCAATTGATAGCAGATAAAATAATTGAGATCATAAACAACCCTCAAAAAAGCATTCAGATTACATCAGAAGGTTACAAGCTTACTCTTAAAGAATTTAATTACAAATATCAAGCTCAAAGAATAGCTTCATTTTTCAACAAACTAAACATTTTATCATGAAAATATTAGAAATAGTAACATCTCTTTCTTCTGGAGGAGCAGAAAGATTCGTTGTAGATTTAAGCAATGAATTGTGCCAGTCCAATGAGATCACACTATTGGTTTTAAAAGATGACACTAAATCATCATACGGATTTTACAAACATGAGTTGTCAGATAAAATAAATTACATTAATTTAAGGTTTGGAGACGGAAAAAGCCTATCCTATTTATGGAAAGTGTATAAAACAATAAAAAACATAAATGCCGATATTGTTCATATGCATTCCGTTACCCAATATTGTGCCTTAGCTGTCTTTCTACTTCATCATAAATTTAAATTTTTCCAAACAGTTCATAACGATATTACCAAAATAGGAAACATCTTATATTACAAATTAGCATTCCGAGTATTTGGCAAACTTGGATGGATAAAATTTATAACTATTTCCCACACTAACCATATTGATATGGGAAAATATTATCCTAAATGCGTAAATACATTAATCTACAATGGAAGAAAGCCACAACACACCACTGAAAAATTACCTGCTGTAAAAGAAGAGATTAATCGACTAAAAAAAACAGCAAATACAACGGTCTTAATTCATGTAGCCCGTTTCTCTGCACAAAAAAATCAACAAATATTAGTTCAAGCATTCAATAAACTAACCAGTAACAAAGCAGATTCCATATTATTAATTATCGGTAATAATTTCAATTCAGAAGAAGGGAAATTATTGCAAGCAGAATCATGCAAAGAAATTTATTTTTTAGGAACACGCACTAACATTGCAGATTACATGGCTTGCTCAGATATTTTCGTATTATCTTCTCTTTACGAAGGTATGCCAATTTCTTTAATTGAAGCAATCCAGTCCGGTTTGGCAATACTATCTACACCAGTATGTGGAGTAATAGATGTAGTCAAATCAGGAGTTAATGGAGTTATCAGTTCTGATTATGGCGAAGATAGCTTTTACACTGCAATGAAAAATATTATAGACAATAAAACAAGATATTTACAAGCTGCACAATCATCCGAATTTACAAACAGTTTTTCTATCGTAGATACTGCAAAACAATATATTGATTGGTTCAACAAATAATCATAACATGCTATCACTAACCAACAGCAAAATAGCCTTTGATTTTTCCAAATGCCAACAATGTGGCACTTGTTTGGCAGTCTGCCCTACCCATTCCATTCATGCCTTACAGCTGAAAAATGGATTGACTGATATCAAAATCAATCAAGATACATGCATTCAATGTAAAAAGTGCATAAAATCCTGCCCCTCCACCATGAAAGACAACACGGAACAATATAACGAAAGTTTTCCTGCGAAGAAATACTATTTCTCAAATAATGCAGATAAACAAATCCGTTACAGTTCTTCATCTGGAGGTACATGCAAGACCTTGATAATACAAGCGCTGAAACAAGGACTTGTAGATGGAGTCTATACATTGGGAAAAAGCAATGAATATCCTTACGTAAAAGGAACGTTTTATACGGCGGAGCACTGTCCTTCCTTTCAGGACATACCTAATTCAGTCTATCACTCTGTGATGCTGAACAAAAATGTAAACTGTGTTCCCAAATGCAAACGCTTGATGGTAGTAGGAACCAATTGTCAATTAAAGGCTTTGGAAATAGTATTAAAGCATAAATGCGAAAACCTGATTAAAGTATGTATCTTCTGCAAACAACAAAAATGTTTTGACTCCACACGTTTTCTCGCAAAAATAATGGGAGCTGAAATACTGCTTGACAAACCATTCGCATTTCAATATAGAGGTAATGGATGGCCGGGAACAGTAAGACTTAACGGCAAAGAACTGCCTTACGCAAGAGCTTCTATTCTGCCATTTGGCAAAAGACTGTGGACAGTACCGGGATGTAATATCTGTGGAGATTCTTTCAGCCAATATCATGCAGATCTCTCATTAATGGATCCTTGGGGAGAAATCAATCCTTCAGACACACAAGGAACTACTTTGGTTACAGTGCATACCCAAGCAGGCAATGACATTATCAAGACTGTCAAAAACCTTAATTTGTTAGAAAAAAGCTATAAGGAAGTCATTCCTGCATTAGGGCTGAATGATATAAACAGAAAACAAAAACTTATACCTTATTTCCTCGGTGAAAACTGCTCCCGAAAAATCAAAACAGCTGCCCATATGGAAATCCTGCAAAGAAAAGCATTTACGATATTGCTCACAGCACTACCTAAAATGCCTATCCTGTTTTACCGAATTATCCACAAATTCCCCGACTTAAGAAATTTAATATTAAGATGAAAATATCTATCATTACAAGACATGCCCCAAGCAACTATGGATCATTGTTGCAAGCAATAGCTACACAGAAAGCAATCAGCAAATTAGGACATCAAGCTGAAATTGCAGACTATATCCGAAAAGATGAATACGGATTGAAAGGTCTTCTTACTTTATTAAGCCATAAAGAAAGATGGAATAAGAATATATTAAAGAAGTGGACATACATCACTTTGCGCTATCCAGGTGATAAACTAGCACAAAACAAGTTTGAACGCATGAGGAAAAAGTATTTATCTTTATCCATGAGATATTCTTCTCTCGAAAATTTGAAAAATAATCCTCCCCATGCAGACATATACATGACAGGAAGCGACCAAGTATGGGGACCTGTCAGCACAGGTGTTTATGATTCCGCTTACTTTTTAAGCTATGTTCCAGATCGATTAAAAAAGATTGCATACGCCGGAAGTTTCGGAAGAACTGATTTCACAGAGAAAATACTACAAGAATATACCAAATGGTTATCAAGATACCAACATGTATCAGTTAGAGAAAACAGTGCTGTAAAATTACTGGCAAATATGCATATAAAATGTGCCGGACAGGTACTTGACCCTACACTATTATTGAATAATAAGGAATGGTCGCAATTCATCACAAAAGACATTCTCGGAAAATATGTGTTGATTTATCAAATCCACAACAATCCTATACTTGATAAGTATGCTACAGATTTTGCCCGGCATGTAGGCTTACCTTTATACAGAGTATCACCCTCCTTTCATCAAATCACAAGAGGGGGGAAATTCATCTTCTTGCCCGATATGGGAAAATTTCTATCTCTGATAAAAAATGCTACATATATCGTAACGGATTCTTTCCATGGAACTGCCTTTTCTATCAATTTCAACAAACAGTTTATCGAAATATTGCCTAATACGAAAACCGGAAGTAGAAACCAAAGTATTTTACAACTAACCGGACTGCAAGATAGAATCATAACCAACTACAATGATTTTTCCATTTCGCAAAAAATGATAGACTATATTCCAGTCAATAAAATCATAGAAGAAGAAAGAAAAAAATCGTATCATATTTTACAGCAGATGATTGAACAATAAAACCATGCCAAACAAGTTATTCCTATCGGCCATATTCATCGGTCTGCATATCAATTTCGAAATAAAAGCCCAATTAGCAGAATATTATCCAAATCCGGGCAGAGGATATATGAGCGGAGATAAAAGTTTGGTAAAAAAAGTAGCCAACATCAAAGAGGACACTCCCTACTATTTCTCTGCCAATACATTCAAATCGATCTACTTGAACGAAATTCTTACAAACGACTGCATCATACGCAATAATGTATTGGATAGAGAAAAGATATATAAAAATATAAAACAGTATTTTGACACTTTTTTAAACAGAAAAAGCAAGACAAGATATATCCTAAGAATATTCCCAAACAACGAAGGAAACAGCACTCAAAAAGCATTCTTGGTAAACAACTCAAAAGCCGAAAACAACAAAATGTATATTTGGTTGCCAACCAAAATGTACGACATCATGGAAAAGAGCCAATATCCCGTAATTCAAGGAAAAGCCATCTATCCTAAATATTTCAAAATCACCTCAAATGTAGGAATCGTAGACTACAGAAACCAATTTGTATACAATGTATATAACACCGTTTTGGAGCAATTTGCATTATATCTGCAAGAAGAAATAGAGGCTCCACGACTGAATAGCGACACAGATATGCCGCATCGGTGCAAACGAGGAGACTTGATATATTGCATAGAAATGGGATTTGTGGGTTCGTGGGGAGAAGGTATTACCAAAGAGTATATGGATTATTCCGATTCAGAGCCACTTATCAATATAGCAGAGTTATACAAAAAACATTTATCAAGTTTCCTGTTGATTGCTCCAAGCTATGGCATGCGAAAAAACAAAACAACAAACCCTGCCTTATATCCTTTTCAATACTACTTACTGACCACCACCTACGGTTCATCGAAAAAAGACAAGCAAGGGTTATTTTACGGCAAAAAAGAATTTGGTCTGTTTATGGATCATTTAGGTTCAAAAGACTATTTACATGATTTCGATATAGAATATCAAGGGAAAAATCTGAAAGAAATAGCCAAAGAAAAATATAAGAAAGCTCCTTTTATCGGAGAAAATAACGGGCAGTTTAATTCGGAGAAAGAGCTGATTCTACAAAATATCAATGAATATAACATCTCACTAGCCGATTTATGGAGTGCCATACCTGTTGACAGCATTACAGACCATGCAGCAAGTGTATGGAAAGCAGCAGCCAATCAGCTAGGATATGCCTTTTACATAACAAGACAAAAAGGAAATATAAAAAAAGGGACATTAAAAGTTTCTTTCTTTATTTCAAACAAGGGAAGTGCCATTCCTTACCAAAATTATTGGCTACCCCAACTGGTCGTAAGAGACAAAAACAACAAAATACAAAAAATTATCAATATTGATAAAGAGTTGAATTTGAGCCGCATCCCCCTTTCTTTAAACCAAGGGATTACTTTTAATACAGCTATCAATATCAGAAAAGAGGTTCCTAAAAGTTTGAACGGAATGCAAATCTTTTTAAGGTTTGTAGATAAAAAGCATATCAATGAAAATATGTTCATACTCAACAAAAAACGAAATCAACATGGAGAATATCTACTCGGGGTATAACAATATAGCGTGCAGGAAAACTCCAAGCTGCCCACTCAACGCAATAATTCAACTTCATTATGGCAGTGATGCCGATGCTGAGATGGCTGCAACCTATCACAGTGTGATAGGAACGGTAAAGCTTCATGGCTGTTCTATCTAGAACTTCATCAGAACTTTTTTCAAAAATATCTTTAACGGGTGCTTACTTACCTTTCAAACAAGCATAATAATGTGTATCACATACACTATATCAATATTTACATTATAAACCAAAACTGATTATCTTTTTATGAATGAAATGAGCACAAATGATTCAACTCTCATAACATCCTTATACGGAAGTAGAGAACAATTTACGGTAATCGGACTTACAGGATTGACCGGAAGTGGCTGTTCATATTTGGCAGACATCATGAAGAATAAAAATTTCTATAAAGATGAACAAAATATCCGCTGTGCAGAAGGCATTGTAATACCAGAAATAAAAAACGAAATAAATTCATATTTGTTTGCCAACAATGAAGAAAACAAGAACAATAAAACAATCGGCCGTTTGGTCTTCAAAAGAAAATATTCAATCTGTCAGAATTTCATAAAGGAAAACTACAAGCCTTATGAAGTGATAAAATACACCGATGTATTGTGGCTATACACATTCTTTAAACTATATATAACCACCAAAAGCAAAGAAATTAATTTCTCCGAACAAATATTTAAAACAAAACTGTTTGAAATTCTAAAAGACAAATTTGCTTTGAGCTACCAAAGCCTTGATGAGTCTTACCGTAGAAAAAAAAGATACGAAAGCGTTACAATCCTTGAAGATACATGTTTAAATAGTTTGGATTTCAAATCTTTGAGCGAAGAGATTATTGCAGTCATGGAAGAACTCAATCCGATAAAAGACATGGAAGAGTTATTGGATGTACGTGGAGAAAAGGCAGAATGTATATCAAAATGGTTTTTCAATGAGCAGAGTACTTTCAGAATATTCATTGACAATTTGAACAGTAAACTTGAAGAAAAAGACTATTTATGCTTATTGATATTATACCACAAACTTTCCTGTACTATCAGAGCGACAGGAGACCCATTGATAAAGTCGGAGAACATAGAAGATAAAAGCAATGGAAAATTTTTGTTCGATGTTGTCAAACTGATTAATGTACTGATTAAAGGCAAGAAGTACAGCAACAATTCAAATGACCGAAGAATTGTAATTGATTCTATACGCAATTCGATGGAAGCCTTATATCTGAAAGAACGCTTTACCGCTTTTTATCTGATAGCTGTGCACGACAACAAATATAGAGATGAACATTTAAAACAAAGAATAAAAAAAGCGTTGTCCAAAAAGAAAAAAGAGAAGGATGTCAGCAATGAAGAAATCGAAACTGTTTTTGAAAGAGTGAAACATCTCAGCGAACAAGAAGCCGACAACAAAAATTATGAATGCGGTAAGTTTTTCAGCCCCAACATTTCACAATGTATTGCCGATGCAGAGATACATCTAATCAATAATGTACCACTGAAAAACAAAATACCGGAATTTTATACTTTAGCTGAACAATGGATGAAATATGCATCCCTGATACTCCACCCCGGACTAATATCTCCAAGTGCAGAAGAAAGATGTATGATGGTAGCATATACCGCCAAATTCAATTCCGGATGTTTATCAAGACAAGTAGGGGCAGTCATCACAAACCAATATCATTCAGTCCGCACTATAGGATGGAATGATGTTCCTTATGGACAAATTCCATGTTCTTTGCGAAATCTGAAAGACTTGACCAACGGAACAATTCCTCATCAAGAAAATATAAAATACATCTATAGCAAATTTGAGCTCTCCGGAGAGACATCTTACGACAACAAGAAATATACCTTTCTTGACAAAATCAAAGAAGACTATAAAAATTTAGAGCAAGCATCCTGCAACATGAAAGGATTGCCGTTTTCTTATTGCTTCAAAACCCTTGAGAACAGATATTCCGGAGACAAGAATCAAGTATTTACACGTTCTCTTCATGCAGAAGAAAATGCCATGATGCAAATGGTTAAATATGGAGGTGAACCTCTTATAAATGGAATAATCTACGTAACAGCAAGCCCATGCGAACTATGTTCTAAAAAATTATATCAAATAGGAGTAAGAAAGATAGTATATATAGACCCATATCCAGGACATGCCAAAGAACTTATTATAGAATGTGGCGTCAAAAGACCGGAACTTAAACCTTTTCAAGGTGCTTATGGCAGTACTTATTTCAAGCTTTACCAACCTTTTATGCCGTACAAAGATGAGTTGGAAATAAGAACTAAGTGCAATGACAGTAAAACCCACACAACAAATGTCCATCAATTGCATTCTGACAAAGAATTATTTAAAAAAATCATGGAAAAAATTGGTATGGAAAACAAAGCTACATATACGGAAGATGAATTCAATACATTTAAAGAAAAACTTAATGCACTAAAAAGTGACGAGACCACTGTATAAAAAGACATTGAACTAAAAATTACTTCAAACAAATCTATTATGATAACAACAATCAAAGAACTGCATCATTACATTGAAGAAGATAGAAAACGTAACATTGTAAATTGTTCAAAATCATACCTGTTATTTGAACCGCTATTAGCTATTTTCGGAGTTGTACGTGAAAGTTACTACGTAAGAAAATACTTACGCACTCTGAGACGATTGGAATATTCCTACCATAGGGTGGGTAAAAAAGTTTACCGCACAATAAAATGGAAAAGGCTATCAAATAAATACCAAATATATATTCATCCCTCACTTCAACGGAGGCATTTTGGTACATTGCCAAAATATGGGAGATTATTGCACTGTTACTTCAGGTGTTGTAATAGGTAATAAAAATTCACAATAAGAAATTGCAACAATAGGCAATCATGTAAACTTTACAGTAGGCAGCAAAGCAATAGGGAAAATCGTAATTGGCAACAATGTAACAATTTGCCCTTACTCTGTTGTCATTAAAGATGTTCCAAACGGAACTATCGTATCAGGAATTCCCGCTAAAACAATAAAAACAATACAATGAAAATCTTACTTATTGATGTCTATCATTTTAATAAAGGTGGAGCGGAAACCGTATGCTTCAACACGGGAAAAATGTTGAAGGAAAATGGACATGAAGTGATCTATTTCACTCTGAAATGGAACAAGAATCTTCCCTCTCCACAGGAAAAATACTTTCCTGAATCGAAGGAGACACGCAAAGGATTATTCAGGCAAGCCATCAATCTGCGAAACTATTTCTACTATCCCGATGCCGCCAAGAAATTAGAGCAGCTCATCCTTGACGAAAAGCCTGACATCGCACATATCCATCTGATGTGGGGACAGATATCACCTTCTATATTTCCGGTGTTGAAAAAACATAAAGTCCCTATCATCTTTACAATGCACGATTACAGAATAGTATGTCCGGGATATTTGTTTAAAAACGGGAAAGATGAAATATGCGAAAAATGCAATGGGAAAAACTTTTATCATTGTTTTCTCAACAAATGCGCCAAAGGTAATTATGCTCTCAGTTTTTTCATGGCAGCAGAACAATACTTCCGAAACACTTTCTTCAATCCAAGCAAATACATCAATGGCATACTATATGTAAGTGATTTCTCACGAAAAAAGCATGAACAATACACGCCAGCTTTAAAAGGTATTCCCAACCTTGTGATGCACAATTTTTCCTTGCACATAAAGCAAGAAGGAAAAATGCCTGACAAAGACAAGTATTTCTTATTCTTAGGGAGACTGTCTAATGAAAAAGGAATTACAACACTCGTAAAGGCATTCAAAGAATGTCCTGACAGCAAACTGATTGTGGCTGGAACAGGACCTTTGGAAAAGGAATTGATTCAATACAAAGAGCAAAACAAACTGAACAATATATATTTCGTAGGTTACAAAAGTGGAGAAGAGCTGCAAGAACTGAAAAAGAAAGCATACTTCGTGATTGTACCCTCCGAATGTTACGAAAACAATCCTATGGCAATCATTGAAGCTTATGCGGAAGGAGTTCCTGCCATCGGAGCTAATATCGGTGGAATCCCTGAAATTATCATTTCAAATAAAACAGGATTTACGTTTGAAATGGGTAATACTGCTTCACTGGCTGAAATGATACAGCACGCTTCTTCTTTATCTGTTCAAGAATATAAAACGATGAGTGAAAACAGCATCAAATACGCTCTTGAAGACATGAGTAAAGATAGTTATTACAACAGACTTATTCCGTTTTATCAAAAATTTATCAACCAAATTCAATAAAGGAATCTATTCTCTGGCTCCCTTCATTTTTTACCTAAATATTTACATATTATGAAAATTGTTGTCGTTGGTACTCGTGGTATTCCTAATATCATGGGAGGGGTAGAAACACATTGTGAAGAACTGTTTCCACGTATTGCAAAGAAAGGGTTCGATGTAACCTTAATACGACGAAAAAGCTATGTAAAGGATTCAAGATCTGAATACAAGGATGTGAAACTCATCGATATAAAGACCCCGAAAAAAAAATCATTCGAAGCTATCATCCATACTTTCAAAGCAATATGGAAAGCCAAAACCATAGGAGCTGATATTGTGCATATCCATGCCATCGGTCCGGCTCTACTCACTCCTATGGCAAGACTTCTCGGCATGAAAGTGGTGTTCACGCACCACGGACCTGATTATGACCGCAATAAGTGGGGAACTGCTGCCAAAACAATCCTGAAATTGGGAGAACGGATGGGTACAAAGTATGCCAATGAAGTAATTGTCATCTCGGAAGTCATCAATAACTTATTGGTAAAAAAGTACAACCGAAGAGACTGTCATCTGATTTACAACGGAGTACCCGAGCCAAAGATTTGCGAATACCCTGAATATTTTGAGGAATTGGGGATAAAAAAAGGAAAATACATATTAGGAATGTGTCGGTTTGTACCGGAAAAGAACTTGCACCACTTGATAGAGGCTTTTGTCCAAACAAAACATGAAGGATATAAATTGGTGCTTGCCGGAGACACAGACTTTGAAGATGAATATTCACGCAACCTAAAAGCAATGGCTAAAAGCAACGGGGTTATCCTAACCGGATTTATCAAAGGAAAGAAACTGCATTCACTATTGAGTAATACACGTTGCTATGTACTCCCCTCTTCACACGAAGGGCTACCTATCGCTCTGTTGGAAGCGATGAGTTACAAAGTTCCGACTATAGTCAGCAATATTCCTGCCAACATAGAAGTAAAATTGAAATATAAAAACTACTTTGAAGTGGGTAACATCAAGGAATTGACTAAAAAACTTCAAGACAATATAGATACACCCTATCAAAAGGTTGAATATGATATGAGCCAATATAATTGGGATATCATCACGAATCAAGTAGTGGAAATTTATAAAAGCCTGCAATAGCTGCTAGTATATTGTATGAATAAAAAACAGTACACCCAAGAGGTTAATGCATCAAATCAGCAATTACTTTTAAACTGATAATCCTATCAAATAAGTCAAAAAGTTATAGATATATCTTCAATTAGCCTACTAATACCCAATATATCAATCGATTACACAACATTATTTTTCAATCAATTTTAAATAGCTTTTAAAATGTCTTTGAAATCTGTTTTTTTATTGGCTTTTTCAATAAATGCATTTACTTGTTTGTCTGCACAGGAACAGAAAGCATCTACTCCGTTTTCTTATCGGGTGGAAACTTCTGTCTCGGTTGCCGACGGAAGGTATGCTCCGTTGTGGTTCACCGCCAATCGTTACGGACTGTCTTCGCAAGAACCCAAAAGTGCTTACCTGCGTGCCGGTGTGCAATGGCAGAAGGAATGGCAACACGGATGGAGGGTGCAGGCGGGTGCAGACCTGGCGGGAGGAAAGAATCTGACTGCGGATTTCTTTGTGCAACAGGCTTATATGGATGTTGCATGGAAGGCGATAAAGATGAGCATCGGGAGTAAGGAGAGAAACGGATTCCCGCTGGAAAAGGATGTGAGGCTGAGCAGCGGCATGATGGTTGAAGGTGCGAATGCAAGACCTATTCCGCAGGTGAGGGTGGGATTGCCGGAGTATCTGACGGTGCCGTTTACAGGTAATTGGCTGGCACTGAAAGGACATATCGCCTACGGACTGTGCACGGATGGCAATTGGCAGGAAGAGTTTGCCGGAACGGACGAACCGTTTCTGAAGGATGTGTTGTATCACAGCAAATCACTGATGCTGCGGTTCGGCAACAGGGAAAAGCTGCCTCTGGAGCTGGAAATAGGATTGTTGGACATTGCACAGTTCGGGGGAAAGAGGTATGTGAAGAATGCGGACGGAAGTATCAAACTGCTAAAGAAGTATCCGGCCGGTCTGAAGAGTTTCTTCAAGGCGCTGGTGCCTGCTCAGGAGAGTACGATGCAGAATGTGGAGGGAAACCATAGCGGAAGTTGGAACGCGGCACTTTCTTATTATGCCGGTGACTGGAAGATAAGGGCTTACATGGAGCATTTCTTCGAGGACCATTCGCAGATGTTTATGGAGTATGGTATGTGGAAAGACGGACAGTTGGGACTGGAAGTGACATTGCCCCGGAACCGGTGGGTGAATCGGGTGCTGTGGGAAGGCCTCAGTACGAAGGATCAGACGGGACCGATTCTGTATGACGGGATAGCCGGCTCGTTTCCCGAATTCCAGATAAGCGGTGGTGACGAGTATTTCAATAATGGTCAATATCTGGCATGGCAACATTGGGGAATGGGTATGGGCAACGGACTGATTCCGGGACCTGTATATAACGACGACGGAACGATGCTGTTTAAGAGTACCCGTGTAAAAGCGCATCATATAGGCTTCTGCGGAGAACCGGACAGTGAATGGAACTACCGCGTGTTGGCATCGTATGTGCGGCATTGGGGCACCTATCCGATGCCGCTGGACAAAGTGAGAAAGCAGTTCAGCAGTATGGTGGAAGTAAGTTACTGCCCACGGAAGTGGACGGGCTGGAGCGCTACGCTTGCCTTTGCCATGGATAGGGGAAATTATTTGGGTAACAGCATGGGAGCCATGTTGACAGTGAGAAAAACAGGAGGATTCGGAAAATGAAAAATACACGCAGATTAAAGTTTTTATCGGGAGTGGTGGTTGTTCTCTTTTGGGGCTTCATCATGGGAGGATGCCAAAAGGAGGCTATCGACAGTGACATGGAAGGGCACTGGGAATTGCTGGAGTTTACAACGACGGCCGATGGCAAGGTGCATGTGTGCGAGCGGATTTATTACAGCATCCAGTTATGGGTGGTGGAGATAGCAGCCAAACAGAACGGCACTACGCTCAAACCGGTCATAGGCCGGTTTGAGCATGAGGAGAACGGAAACGTGCGGATGAGAGACTTCAAAGGGAGAAAAGACACAAGCGATGATAAAAAGGATGTCACGGTGGAGGAGCTTCTCCCTTACGGCATCAATGCATTGGATACGGAGTTTGAAGTAGTGAAAGCCAACGGTAAAGAGTTGATATTGAAATCCGATTATGCCACACTGATGCTGAAAAGGTTTTAGTATAAACGAATAATTTCATATGTACATTTACAATATCAAATAAAGAAATACCTGAAAATCAAAATATAACGCAGTGGATATATGGATCTATTGCCAAAGATGAGAACCACAATAAGGAAAGAATCATTTATTTAAGAATCTCATAAAAACTAAGAAATGTCTCGTAAAAATAGGGACTTTTTCAGAGAAAAGCTGGAATTTTCAGGAGACATTTCTTTCTGTTTATAGACACCGCAAAACGGGGTTAACCGAATGCTTACTATTTAACAGAGAATATTCAATTAAAAGTTCATCAAATCATTCAACGCTTCACTCATACCGGGGTGTGTAAAGACGAAATCGCGAAGGAATGTATAAGGCTGATCGGTCTTCATTACCATGGCCACACTGTTGATTACCTCTCCGGATTCAGGGCCGAACAGAGTGCATCCCACAATCTGATTGGTATCTACATCTACCACCACCTTAAACAGGCCGACTGTATTTCCCAAAGTCCGTACACGAGGAATAGCCGCTACAGGAAGTTTGTTGACTTTAATATTCAACCCCTTCCGCACAGCTTCCTCTTCACTCAATCCGATACGCGACAAAGTATGGGGATTGTCTGCCAGATTATGATAATTTTTCTGACGCAAAAAAGAGGTTACCTCTTCTTTTTCAGCGATCGCCTGAGCATAATAGGCTTTCTTTTCTTCCCACGACGCCTTTACCGGAACCAGCTTTGCCTGATGAACCAATGTTTTTGTAGGAATGCATCCAATATTGATGCAGGTACCTCCATACATCTCATCGGAACGCTCAATAACAGCCACCTTTTCATTTCTTTTGGCCAACTCAGCAGCCAGTGTTTTACCGCCTTTGCCAAAGCCTATTATTATTGCATCATACTACTTCATAATCTTACTTGTTTTTAGTAGGGGATTATCCTTTATTTTGTTGTTTTAATATTGACCGGGCCGAATCCGAGAGTACCACCAATGCACCTGCCAGGATAGCCACATCTTTAATAACCAAACGACCGGCACCTGTCAGCAAGGGAAAACCATGTTCACCGCTTCCCAAATCGGGAACCCATACTTCGGGAGTCGTTACCAGAAAGGACAACGTTCCCAATGTCATTATAATAGCCAAACCTGCACCTATCAAACCGATTTTCGGTGAGAAAATACCCAAGAAGGTAAGAATGCCAATGGTCATAATCAAAATGCCCAATCCATGAGAAAAGCCATAGGTGTTATTCTCTTCATGCCACTGATGCTTGGCCTCATCAAACTCACCTTCTTTTAATTTATACTCTTTATATTCGGGAGCACTCTTAGTATAAAAGAAACTCATAAAAGGACTGTTGGCAACGAAAGGCACAATGCCCTCGGCCTCATAGTTCCAGAATTTCAAACCACCAATCCACACGAATATCACCAGAATTGCCACGCGAATCAGGTTAATACCTAACTTTTGAGTGGAAGCTGCAATTGTCAGAAATGCAGTAAACAGGGAATTTAATCTTGCCATCATTTGCTTTAATTTTTAAGGGTTTAACTTACATTGCAAAGGTCGGCAGATTTTCCTCCCTGTGAAATGGCAATTATACCGTTTTAGTTTGCCATTATTCCTTCTTTCTCTTTTTTCCGGTATTCAGAAATACTTTCCTTTGCCATTTTTCGAAAGAAACGGCTGAAAGCAGCCAAGTCTTCAAAGCCTAATATCTCACCTATTTCTTTCGCACTCTTATTGGTGTAAAGCAACAAACGCTTGGCTTCGGCTTCTATCCTCTCATGTATGATACGCAACGGAGAAGGCAACCCATAGGCGGCAAACAGATTGGACAAGGTTTTGGGAGAGCGGTAGAGCATTTCGGCATAGTCCTGCACTTGTTTCTTTTCTTTATAATGATTGTCTACCAACACATAATACCGACGGATAATGTCAAAGCTCTTTTCTTTATCTTGTCCCACGTCTAATTTTTCACGGGCAATGCGGGTATAAGTGATTATAAAACGTTTCAGAATAATACGGAGCATCTCTTCCTGCAAATTGTCTTTTATGCCGAATTCACCGGCAAATATATCAATGATGCTTTTCAATTGTTCCGACTGGGCCGCAGAGAGCTGCAAACGCATGATGTGGGACGAACCATGAAACAGGAAACCATTACATGACACTTCTTTGTCATGTCCGTAAATGCAATAAAAATTGCTGTTGAACAAGAAAGTGAGATACTCACCCTCCACTCTTTTTACCTCAACATGATGCAAAGGAGTCAGCGATATTATTTCATCTTTTTCAAGGTGCATTACCACATGGTCTACTTCTATATCCAGCGTGCCACTTTGTACCCATACGAATTTATACAAGCTTTTATCACGCCGGAGAGCAGCATCCTCATGATAATGATACGTCATCGCTATATTGCCATTGAGCGGTGTATTAAAACGATATTCCATAATTCATAGTTTATTGTCGGTATAAATATACGCATACTTATTTAAATAAAAAAGAAGACAGGGCAAAAGATTTATGCCCTATCTTCTCCACTTGTTTACGAGAACATTTATTTAGAGTTTAATAAAGTGTCGTCAATCATCTTTTTCAGTTCAGGTTTCGGTAATGCTCCCTGTGTTACAGTCGGTTTTCCACTCTGAGGAATCCATAACAAAGTCGGTATGCTTCGTATGCCGAATGCACCGGCCAATTCTTCTTCCTTGTCTACATCTATCTTATAAATATAAACCTTTCCGGCATATTCTTTTGCCAACTCTTCCAATACGGGTGCCAATGCCTTGCAAGGACCGCACCATGTAGCATAGAAATCAACAATAGCCGGTTTGTCACCTTCATATTTCCAGTCATTGGGATTGGCTTCATAGTTATATACCTTCTTCAAGAACTCTGCTTTGGTTAAATGAACAATTTCCATATTTTCTCCTTTCATGTTTTGGTTTTTACTTTCTTTATTGCCTGCACAAGCGGTTACTGTGAATAACAAGCCAAGGGCGGTAATGGTTGATTTTATTAATTTCATATTTATCTGTTTTTTATCTTTTTCTGATATTGCAAAGTTAATCGCTTTTCATCGCCTGAAAAATGGCAATTTCACCGTATAAGTTAGCCAAACTTCCCATTCTGCTCAAAATATCATAAAAAATCTTCTTCTGTGAGAACTTACTCGTGAAATTAATATTTGTTAATAAGGGAGTTTTTATACATAACTATCTGATATTGTTTTACTTTTGTAAGAAGTCTGATAAAGAGTATAACATAAAGAGTCTATTTTCTGCTATGAATAATAAACACACAGCCACATCAAGGCAATTCTTTCAAACACTGACAATCTGCATTTGTCTGCTTTTTGCCGGTACATATTCTGCCAAAGCCTCTGACAGGGATCATAGGCAATATGATTATGTACTCATCTTAAACAGTTATAACGAATCCGCCCCCTGGAGTAACAGTATCACCTCTCCTATCATGCACAAAATATCCGAACTAAAAGATATTGATGCATACATTGAGCACCTAAATCTTTTTATGGTAAACGATTCTGTTATGGTAGACAGGTTTCCACAAATGCTTTTAAACAAGTATGGCAAAACTCCTCCCAAGCTGTTGGTCCTGCTGGGAAGTATGAGCATGATTTTCAGAGAAGAGATAAAGGAAATGTGGGGAGACGTGTCTATTTTAGTATGCGATTCCGATCCATACATATATACAGAAGAATATTACAGAAAACGAGATGTGACAACTCCTGAAAATAAAATTCATGTAGACAGTTTGAGAGATGATTACAATATCACCTTCATGCATACTCCGGCCTATCTGAAAGAAAGCGTAAAACTAATGACGCGCATGATTCCCAATATGAAAAAACTTATTTTTTTGGGAGACGGCATTTATCCTAACCCTGAATACAACAAGCAGTTAAAGAATATTATAACCCGGGATTTTCCATATCTCCAATATCAATTTATCTCCTCTTATAATTATACGCTACCCGAATTGTATAATGCCTTAAGAAATGCCGACAAAGAAACCGGAGTTTTAGTATCCACATGGTTTGCGGAAACCTTAACCTCACAACAAATGTTGATAAACGCATACCGAAGCCTTTCCAGCATTTCTTCTCCCCTGTTCTCTATCCGCTATGCCGGTATGGACGACGGAGGCATGGTGGGCGGATATATGTATAATGAAAAGATATTTATCAATGAACTGCTCCGGAATGTCTCACAAATACTTAATGGAAAACCGGCAAGGGAAATTCCTTTCTTTGTTCCTGCAGATGCTCATCCCACATTTAATTATACGACGCTGGTCAATAAAGGACTCAACCCTAAATTATGCCCTCAAGACAGCATATTTTATGATAAGCCGGAAAATTTCCTGAAGAAATATATATGGGTTATCGCAGGAATATTCATCACACTTTTGCTGATAGCCCTTATCCAACAAAAACGCATACAAATGTTGAAAGAACTAAGAAGGGTTCAAAAGCAAGAATTCGAAAGCCAAATCAAATATACAAACCTTATCGACAATATGCCTATTCTCTATATGAAAGAGAAAGTGATTAGAAATGAAAGTGGGAATATTGTTGAAACAATTTTATGTGACGTTAACCGTTTCTTTGAAACTTGCTTCCGGAAAAAAGAAAATATAATCGGGAAAAAGGGTTCCGAACTATTTCCTGAATCCATGACAGAATTTACCCATTTTATGGAAACAGCTTTAAGAGAAAAGCGCTCCATCACATTCCCTTATTACTTTAAAGACGTAGACACTTTCTATGATATCGTGCTCAGCCCGTCTTTGGAAGAAGACACGGTTGACATATTCTGTCTTGACAGTACGGAGTTGCATAATGCACAACAAATGCTGAGTTCCACTAACCATAAATTATCTTTGGCTCTGGAAATAGCCAATATCATACCCTGGAAATGGAATCTTAAAGAACACTCCATTCTATGCGACATCAATCGTCCAATCATTATGACTGCCATGCCGGGAGAAATCAAGGAAGAACAGTTGAGTGTATCGGATGAACAATACTTCTCTAAAATAATCAAAGAAGACCGCCCAAGGGTTATGCAGGCTTTTCACGATCTGATAGAAGGAAAAATCAATAAAGTCAAAGAAGAATACCGTGTGCTGAACAAAGGAAAGAACGGAAGAAAAATTGATTGGGTGGAAGCACAGGCTACAATAGAGACAAGAGACGAGCAGAACAGGCCACTCACCCTGGTCGGCTCATCCTTAGTTATTACAGACAGGAAAAGGATGGAAGAGGAACTGATGTCGGCTAAAGACCGGGCAGAAGAATCCAACCGACTCAAATCTGCTTTCCTGGCCAATATGAGCCATGAAATCCGTACTCCTCTGAATGCCATTATCGGATTCTCCAATATTCTTGCCTCAACGGAAGAGGAACAGGAAAAACAGGAATATATCAATATTATTGAGAGTAATAATACACTGTTATTACAGCTTATCAGTGATATATTAGATTTATCCAAAATTGAAGCCGGAACTTTGGAGTTCAGTTACTCAAATATAGACCTCAATGATATGATAAAGGAAGTGGAGAACATCACCAAATGCCGGATGGAAGGAAGTGGGGTACAGCTCATTGCGGAAACTCCCCTCTCCTCATGTTTCATCCGTACGGAAAAAAACCGGCTCATGCAGGTTATCAATAACTTCCTCACAAATGCCATCAAGTTTACTCAAAAAGGAAGCATCACATTCGGATACGAGATACGCGATAAAATGTTATACTTCCATGTCACAGATACGGGATGCGGCATTCCTGCCAATAAAAAAGATTCTATATTCGGACGCTTCGTCAAACTGAACTCTTTTGCACAAGGCACAGGGCTGGGGCTTTCCATCTGCCGGACAATCATAGAGCACATGAATGGAACGATAGGAGTGGAATCCGAGGAAGGGAAGGGTTCTACATTCTGGTTTACCATTCCTTATCAACCGGCCCGATTGAGCGAAAAAAAGGCTGAAGAATTCCAACCGATTACCGTTCAAAAAGACAAACTGACTATTTTGATAGCCGAAGATAACGAAAGTAACTATCGGTTGTTCCAGTCTATCCTACGGAAAGAATATTCTCTTATTCATGCCTGGGACGGTCAGGAAGCAATAGAAAAATTTAAGGAACACCAGCCCCAAATCATCTTAATGGATATCAATATGCCGAGAATGGACGGTTACGAAGCAACAAAAGAAATAAGAAAGTTATCTGCTGATGTGCCTATCATTGCCATAACCGCTTTTGCTTATGCATCGGACGAACAAAGAGTACTGGAAAACGGGTTCGACGGATATATGTCCAAACCTATCAATGCACCGCTGCTAAAACAACAAATAGCATCCATCCTGCAAAAGAGAATCATATTCTTATAACCGATTCTCCCCGGACCGGCTTGTCTGCTTGTCCGGGGATGTTTTTTCCGCTTCTTCCTCAAAGATATTTCTTCTCAGGTAATATCTATTTTTGCAATTAAGCTTGCACAACAGCTGTTTTTTTGTATCTTAGCCACAACAAAAGTTGCCATTAAAGTAACTTTCATAATGAGCGTTCTATTATTCGAGTATTAACCCTAAAAACAAATCACACTGCTTATGAAACAAAAGAATAAGATGTTATCCCACAAAGATGTAAAAACTCTATTCGAAACAAAATTAACCCAACTCACTTCATTGGCTGCGGAAAGCCGGAATGAGACTATTTTCAAGAATAAACTAAATGATTATTTATTATCTGCACACATTAAAAACCCTATTGCCGCTAAAAACATTGCAAGACTGATTGAAAATGACAGCAAAACGATATATGAATTATCTACAGAAAAAGAAATAGAGATAAAAACCATCTCACTGCTTTGGCAATTCTTGACAAACCGTATCACAGATGAAGAGACTTCCGTTGATTTATGGTTGGATTTATACCAACAGTTCCTACGCCTCTATCATGTTCCCAACAACATTCCGAATGAAAAACAGATACGTCAATGGATGAAACGTTGGCCCGATGGCCTGAACGAAGATGTGCGTGCCATACGCAATGCAAACAAAGAACGAATCATCTCATTGCTCATTAAAAAGATAGAAAACCGTCATGCCCCCTCCAGCCGGTATGTGTTTCCCGAAGGAATCAATGATGAAGAAAAACGCCAATGGGTCAACCAATGGTGGAACGAAGCACGCTTCCATCTAGCCCTCGCCATCAAAAGCCCCACGGAACTGAACAAGATGTTGGGCAACTCCCTTTCGGAGGAAACAATGCAATTGTATCAGCAGGCACGTAAAAAAGGAATGCCTTTTTTCATCACCCCTTACTATCTTTCTTTATTAAACCCGACCGGCAAAGGGTATGATGATGCTGCCATACGCAGCTATATCCTATATTCACCACAATTAATCAACACCTATGGGAAAATTCATGCATGGGAAAAAGAGGATGTGGTGGAAGCCGGCAAACCAAATGCCGCCGGATGGCTGGTGCCCGACGGACATAACATTCATCGCCGTTATCCCGAAGTAGCCATCCTGATTCCCGATTCTATGGGACGCGCTTGCGGAGGACTATGTGCGTCTTGCCAACGTATGTATGATTTTCAAAGTGAACGCCTGAACTTTAATTTTGAGGAACTGAAGCCCAAGGAAAGTTGGGACAAACGCTTGCGGAAACTGATGGAATATTTTGAAAACGACACCCAACTGAGAGATATTCTGATTACGGGAGGCGATGCACTGATGAGCCAAAACAAGACATTACGCAACATATTGGAGGCTGTATATAAAATGGCGGTACGCAAAAGGAATGCCAACCTCAAACGTCCTGAAGGAGAAAAGTATGCAGAATTGCAACGTGTCCGTCTCGGTTCCCGCCTGCCGGTCTATCTGCCCATGCGCATCAATGAAGAGCTGATGGATATTCTGAAAGAATTCAAAACCAAAGCGTCCGCCATAGGCATCAAGCAATTCTTGATACAGACTCATTTCCAGACACCTCTGGAAGTAACCCCCGAAGCCAAAGAAGCCATCCGCAAGATTCTGGCTGCCGGATGGACCATTACCAATCAATTGGTGTACAATGTGGCAGCATCACACCGGGGGCATACAGCCAAGTTGCGCAAAGTATTGAATGAACTGGGAGTTATCTGCTACTATACATTCTCCGTCAAAGGATTTGAAGAAAATCATGCTGTCTTCACTCCCAACAGCCGTTCATTGCAGGAACAGCACGAAGAGAAAATCTTGGGAAAGCTTAACAAGGAAGATGAGACTGAGTTTCTGACCCTGCTGAGAAGTAACAATGACCGGGCAACAGCCGTCAAAAAGTTCTGCACGGAGAAAAACATACCTTTCGTAGCAACAGACCGGAGTGTGCTCAATCTGCCCGGAATAGGCAAAAGCATGACTTTTGTGATGGTAGGCATTACACCGGACGGCAAACGTATTCTGGAATTTGACCATGACCATACACGTAAACACAGTCCCATTATTCATCAAATGGAAAAGGTTTTCATCAAAGAAAACAAATCCATCTACCAATATATGTTGCAACTTCGGGAAATGGGTGAAAATCCGGAAGAATATAACAGCATATGGAATTACACGGAAGGGGAAACTGAGCCGCGCTTCCCTCTGTACAATTACCCGGATGCAGGTTTCAAGATAACCGAGACATACAGCAATCTGGGTATAGAACAAGAGTAATCCATGACTGCTGCCGGCAAATAACAAACGGAAGATGCCAAAACATTGATAACAGATTGCATCAGAAATGTTTTGGCATCCCCGTCTTTTCCTGCCCAAGTATCAACCGGACAGTCCTTCTTCTAGTTCGTAATCTTCACTCCTATGAAATAAGTCCGTGGCTGTGTGGGACCATAGAAATAACCGGAATCACGGAAACCTCCCTTATCCAAATCTTTTTGAAAAGCATTGAACAGATTCTGAACACCGCCATTCAACTGTAATTTGATATGATCATTCAGTACGAAAGTATAGTTCAGTTTCAGATTTAAATCAAAAAAATCGGGAGTATGCACCAACTCGTCTTTTCGGATATAACTGTATTCATAATTTTCGGGTATCACACTAAAGTCGGGAGCCAAATGAGGAACATGCATACGCCCCGTATATACACCCGACACCGACATATCAAAGTTCTTGAAGGGAGCACTGGTCAAAGTAAAATAACCATAATAATCGGGAGTACGTGGCATGAACTTGGTCGGCTCCACATTTTCGTCCTCACTCCAATTCTCGTATTTGGTATAACGGCTGCGCTGAACCGTAAAGCCCACTTGCAAAGCCACATCCCGTCCGTGAGCAAGTTTTCCGTCCAGGTTGACACCATATACACGGGCTCCATTACCATTACGACGCTCTTTAACGGTGTTCCCCTGTTCATCCTGTCCTATCTTTTCCAGCACAAACACATCGTCGAGCCCTGTATAGAAAGCTTCCAGCAAAAGGTTAGTCTGCCAATGCCCGATATTGGCCGTCCAATCCACAGAGCCGCTGAAGCTATTGGAATGTTCGGGCTTTAATCCATCCGCCAACTTTATCAGTACGCCTTCGCCTCCCACTGCGGTCACATGCAAATCTTCATCGTATGCCTGCGGAGCACGAAAACCGGTAGACCAGGTCAAACGAGCCTGAAACTTATCCGTCGGCTTATATAAAAGATTCACACGCGGACTGAAAATAGGATTGTCAATCAGGTTATGACTGTCCACACGGAAGCCTGCCAACAGAATAAAGCGGTTTATCTTCCATTCGTTCTGCACAAATCCGCCGGCAATACGCACGTCTTGTTTCATATCGCGGTGATAGCCCAACATGATGTCGTGCAAAGAGTTGTTTTGATATTCCATACCGGCGGTAAAGGTGGCCGGTGAGAAGAGAACTTTCTCAAAGTTACCGACATACATACCTCCGACAACCCAAGTCAGGTCTTTTGTCTTGCCGTATGCATCGGGATTCTGCTGTGCACCATAATAACTGTTACGGTCAGTATGCTGAACAGACGAGTAGAAGGACAGTTTATGTTTGTACTCCTTCCAGAAAATATCGTAACTCAGACCTCCACTGTTAATCACATGCTTGGTCTGTTCTGTGATATCCGTTTCAAAAGGCTCCAAATCAAATTTGTTTCCTCCCCGGCGAAATTCATTCGTCGTGTGATATTCCAAACTGATTCTGCTGAACTGAGTGGGACGGTAATAAGTACGCAAGCCAAAGGTATTCATATTCAGCTTCCCCAATTCGGAGAATCCGTCTCCATCCGCATCATAGGGGTTGCGGTTGCGATATGACTGATAAAGGGCAATGCCGTAGGTGTTATCTTTAGATACTAACGAAGCATTGGCCCCCATATATTGTTCCCACACTTTGCCATTCATGTTCGACAGAGTGGAAGATACCTGGAATGAATTGCTTACCGGATCTTTCGTGATGATATTGATAGTGCCGCCCACAGCATTCGCACCAAACAAGGCAGAACCTCCCCCGCGCACCACTTCTACACGGTCAATCATATTCACCGGAATCTGCTCCAGCCCATACACACCCGACAATGCACTCACCACCGGACGACTATTAATCAGAATTTGAGAGTAAGGTCCTTCCAGTCCGTTGATACGCACTTGGGGGAAGCCGCAGTTCTGACAGTTGTTTTCCACACGAAGTCCCGACTGGTAATTCAGTGACTTGGCCAAGTCCGTAGAGTTAACGGTTTCAAAAAGTTTGGAGTTCATCACATTTACCACCACAGGCGCCACACGGCGGCTCACCTCATTCCGATTGGCAGAAACCACCACCTCGTCGGTCAAAATACTGTCATCATTCATCAGAAAATGAATATCCACCGTAAAATCATTGCTTACGGTTACTTTCTTCTCCTGAGTCTCGTAGCCCAACAATTGCACGCGCAGCGTATATTTTCCTGCCGGGATTTTCTTAAAAACAAACTCTCCATTCTCGTCCGACACAGTTCCCTGCCCTGTTTCTACAATCAAAATAGTGGCATAAGGCAAACTCGCTTCCGTTCCTTTCTCTATTATGTGGCCGGAAATTACATTACCAACTTTCACAGGATTTACATCTTCAGCATGTACAGTCATACCCGCACCCATCACCATGAGTACGAGCAATAAAATATATTGTTTCATTATTAAGTTATCTTATTGTTAAATTATAAATAAAAGGATTCCATAAGCTCCCTATATCGCTTATTAAAAAGCTTCAGGAGCTTTTCAAAAAGCTTCAGGAACTTTTCAAAAAAGACCTTGACCTTTTTAGAAAACTTCAAGTTCTTTCAGACGAAAGACTTCGAACTTTCTGAAAAAGGCAATTGTCTTTTTCATACCAAATTTTAATATTTCAACAATAAACAGGAGGGGCACGCAGGTGAACGCAATGCGTGTGAGGCGCAACAGCGCGGAAAGTATTCGTATTCAGCCCCAAGACATACAGCAAAGGACACTCCACAGTCACATTGCTTACCCCTGCCTCCGGTTCCGGCGTTTGATAGGAGCCTATGTGGGCGATGGTAATCACCTGTCCCGCAGTATGTGTATGGTGGTCTCCGACGAAGGGTGAGAGTGTACAATCATCACACCGTTAATGATATGTACGTGAGTAAACATAGTAATGCTTACCTGGTACGTCAGAAACAGTGCCAGCAGAAACAACGGAGCCAATATGTACCTTCTCTTACTCAATTTCTCGGATGAAAAAATAATTGTTCTTACATTTTATATTCCTGCAAAATCACTCTTTATCTTCTCCGAAGAGCAACTTGTAATCTCTTTTTGCCGCCGGAACAGTCCATTCTTCAGGGATGAATTTCCACTGATGCATGGCATGCGGATGCAAGCTCTTTTGCTGTTCGATATACTGCATCAGATAGTAGCGCAAATCTTTATCCGTTGCAAAAACAATGCGCTCAGACAAATCCTCTTTTGCAATTCCGGCTCCTATGGTAAGTAAATCACCGCCACCATTACCACGATAAGAATTTAAAGCCACCTTATACCTCTTGTCCATATCGAACGGAGTACCGTCTGCCATGCTCAGGATATTTACCTTCTCGCCCCGGGGCTTTGTCACATCTACCGTATAATTAATGCCGGCAGCAGAATCAAAGTTGAAACTGTAATACTCAAAGTTAGCACGCTTACCCTCTTCTATCGGTTGCTTAAACAGCAACAAATGGTCATCAGCGCTTTTCATTTGATTGGTCCACATGGCATACGACATCTCCAAAAATCCTTTAATTTCTTTGCCGCTCAGTTCCATCACGTAGAGCATATTCTCATACTTATACAGATTGAACATATCACTCACCATAATTTCCCCTTCGGGAATTTCAGCCTTAAAAGAGAGTGGAGCACATAAAGAAATATCCGCTCCCGATATATCCAACTGCAATTTATGAATCAAATCTATAAACGGTGAAGAGCCGAAGTAGGCATCTTTGGTAGAAATCGTTCTGGAAATCGTTCCTATTTTCTGCGATACAAAATCATTAACAGCCTTATATTGCGGAGCGAAATGTGCCATAAACTCTTGACTGACCGGATACTTGTTCATATCCTCCAGCTTTCCATCAACCGATTTAGACACCACCTTCCCGTTCTTCAATTTCACTTTCAGTGTCACATCAGATACCACATTCGCATTGCTTGCCGGATCTATTATCAGTACGCTGTCTCCTTTTATATCAGCCACCTTTGTACAAGCACGGGCATGGTCATGCCCTATCAACACGATATCAAAGCCGGGCACTTTTTGAGCAATGTCCATAGAAGGATCTTCCACCACACTGCCAAGTACGTTGCCTGATTTTCCGGCATGAAACAAACCAATCAGCACATCAGGATTTTCTTTCTTCCGAATGATATCCACCCAATGGGCGGCAGATGCCTGCATATCCTCAAAATGAAGACCGCTCCACAGTTTCTCGGGCAGCCAAGAAGGAATGGCCGGAGTAATCATGCCCAGAATGGCAATCTTCACACCATCACGATTGATGATTTCGTAAGGCTTCAGATAAGGCTTACCTGTGGCATTGTCCACAATATTGGCTCCCAATACGGGAAACTTACATTGCTTTATCCAACGGTCATAAACAGCATGTCCGGTTTCAACATCATGGTTTCCCATATTGCCCACTGCATACCCCATGAAGTTTTGTATCTCGGCTACCACATGAGTAGAAACCGTATCTATGAAATTGTAATAATACGCAGTGGGCTGCCCCTGAAGGATATCACCGTTATCTACCAAAATACAATTGTCTCCATATAACTTGCGCTGCTCCTTGACATAAGAATAAACACGCGCCAGACTCCCGTTCCACTCCTTTCTCTCTATAAAATTATAAGGAAAAAAATTACCGTGTACGTCACTCGTCTCTATTATTTTTATCTCTACCTCTTTCACATTATCAGCCGCCGTCAGCTTCATTCCGGCCCATAACAAAGCCGCCAAACATATTAAATATTTCATATTACATCTATTATTTTTCATTCAACGGATGAGTGAACACAAATCGTGCTCCTTCCTTATAGTTCTTATCTACCCAGATTTTACCACCCAGATTCTCCACAATCAGCTTGCAGATAGAGAGGCCCAAACCTGTACCCTGCGAATACTCATTCAACTTTTCAAACCGCTCAAAAATCCTTTCGCTTTTACCGGCAGGGATACCACATCCGGTATCTGTCACCGAGAACTCCAGACAGTTATCCTCTTTGTTTACCTTTATTGCCAGACGGATAAAACCGGAAGGTGTGAACTTACCGGCATTTGAAAGAAGATTAATCAACACCTGTTTCAACCGTTGCGCATCCGTCTTTAATATCAACGAAGACACCGGAGTTTGAAATTGATATATTGCCTGAGTACGACGAGCATATTCCGCTGTACTCAATGCCGTTTGGCACAGCTCTACCACATCACACTCCTCTTCCACAAACTTAATACGCCCCGATTCCATGCGAGAGATATCAAGAATATCATTAATCAGATGAAGCAATAAATCGGAGTTTTTCTGAATAATATCACAATACTGTGCTTTCTCTTCACTTGTTGCATCATCGCCGACCAATACATTGGAAAAGCCGACAATGGCATTCAACGGTGTACGTATCTCATGACTCATATTAGCCAGAAATGCTGTTTTCAATCTGTTCGCCTCTTCTGCTTTCTCCTTGGCAACCAACAGTTCCTCACCGGATTTTTCCAAGTTATCCTTCAAATGATTGATGCGGACAATATAATATACGGCTATCAGAAAACAAGCTATCAGGAACATGAATGCTGCAACCACTCCAATCACCCAATATTTATATTGCTCATAAAATCCGGGAGTTTTATTAATCAACTCAGCACCTTTAGGCAAATTAATAGAATCCAATCCAAATTGATGCATCCGTTTCACATCAAACACATAATTACCGGGAACAGGCACAACGCCAGTCTCGTTACCGGTCTCACCGTCCAGAAAATTATATGTGGCATCGGCTATTTCTTTTCCCACCTTATGATAAACCGGAGTATAACCTCCCAACGCCCAATGCCCCAAACCGACAGATGCAATAGTAAAAACCGGCAACGTAGGATTAGCATCGCGCAACATATACGTTGTGTTGCCCATCACATAATTCTCCGTACAGTCTATGCGCCATGTACCCACAAGCACACAAACATCATTCGGCAAATGGCGTATTCTCTCACTGACCTCCAGAAAACTACTGTTCCGGCCATCAAGCAACATCAGCTCCAGCTCGGGATATTTTTTCATCTCCTTCTTTACAAAGGCCTGCATGGAAAGACCACCATACGTGTTATCCGAGATAAATGCAACTTTCTTCATATTCGGATAAAAACGACGCATCAGTTCAATATTCTTGTCCACATTATACTGATAGACATAGCCTGAAACTATATTATAATCAGGAAAATCTTTAAAGATATCTTTGCTATCGGGCGACCATTTCACCAAATCCACACTGTCTTCGGGCAGGACAACGGTATTCGCACTCACCATTCCGCACATGGCAGGAGTTTTCTTGGCTATCTCCGAATTCTGAGAGATGAAAGATGCCCACGCCTCCTGGCCCAATAATATAATCAGCGAAGGTGCCGCAGTACGTTCATATTTTTCAAGGATAGAAGCCATACGTTCTTTCCACAGGTGTGCCTCGGACAGGTTCTTGCAATTCATGCTTTCTATCGTAATGAGACGCTTTCCTCCCCGCAGTTTATACTCGTCCATAAAAGCAGACAAGTTGTCAGAAATACTACGTGTTTCGGGATTATAGGAAGTGATAATCAGAATCGTGCCGTCTGTAGTCACTTCAGCTTTTAACGGACGTGGAAATCCAACCGTAATCAGCATGACTAACAGTAGAAATCGGTATATCATTATCACTTTTTTCATTCTCTTTCAGAATAAATCTAAAAAATACAGGTGCAAAGATAATAAAATAAATTATAGCACAACTAATTGGCATGTATTTTGTTTCCTTCATTACAGACGAAATTTAACTAAAAACAATATGGCTTACATCGATTATTACAAAGCATTGGGAGTGGACAAAAGTGCCACCCAAGATGATATCAAAAAGGCTTTCCGAAAGTTAGCCCGCAAATATCATCCTGACCTAAATCCTAACGACCCTTCGGCCAAAGATAAATTTCAGGAGATAAATGAGGCTAACGAAGTTTTGAGTGACCCGGAAAAGCGAAAGAAATACGACGAATACGGCGAGCACTGGAAACATGCCGATGAATTTGAAAAACAAAAGCAACAATACGGAGCCGGAGGCTTTGGAGGCAGGACCGGAGGATTCGGTTCTTCCGGTAACGGCTCGTACTGGTATTCTTCCAACGGTGAAGAAGGTTTCGGAGATGCCGGAGGATTCGGCGGTAATGCCGGAGGATTCTCTGATTTCTTCGAAGAATTGTTCGGACATCGTGGAGCGGGAGCCGGCAGCAGACGAGGTGCCGGATTCCGGGGACAGGATTATAATGCCGAACTGCAACTGTCACTGCGTGAGGCTGCCGTGACACATAAGCAGGTACTTAATGTGAATGGCAAGAATATCCGTATCACTGTTCCTGCCGGTATTGCCAACGGACAAACCATCAAGTTGCGTGGTCACGGTGCACCGGGAGTTAACGGGGGACCTGACGGTGACCTGTATATTACCTTTATCATACCGGACGACCCTGTGTTCAAGCGCTTAGGCAATGACCTTTATGTCACTGCTCCACTCAATCTTTACACGGCTGTGCTGGGCGGTGAAGAAACCGTAGACACGCTGGACGGTAAAGTAAAGCTAAAAGTAAAACCCGAAACCCAAAACGGCACCAAAGTCCGCCTGAAGGGAAAAGGGTTCCCGGTTTATAAAGAAGAAGGGAAGTTTGGCGACCTGATTGTGACTTATAACATCACCATCCCCACCAACCTGACTGAACATCAGAAAGAGTTGTTCCGCCAACTGAAGAATAGTATCAACTAAAAAAGAAAAGGATTATGCAGACCGATTTAATAATTATCAATGATTATTGCGACCGTTGCCACGTAGACCCTTCGTTTATTGTGGAACTGGAAGAAGACGGATTAATCAACGTTCAAGTGATTGGCGAGGAACGCTATATCCCGGTGTCGCAACTGGCGGAACTGGAGCGTTATACACATTTATACTACGACCTGTCCATCAATGTAGCAGGCATAGACGCCATCCACCACATGCTGGAACGGATAGAATCCTTGCAGCACCAAGTCCGTTCGCTAAAAAGCGAACTGCAATTCTACCGTTGACAGAAACAGCCGTTCAATCGTCAACCGTAGGGAGTCGACTGCCATTTTACCGGTAGGGATCAGGTTTGTCCGCCTAAAAACTGTTTACTTTGTGCATTTACTCCCAAAGTCGTGACCATTGGGGTTGTAAATGTGTCAAAACGTGGATAACCCTGCCCCTACAGCTGACGATGGGATGGCCCGGTTTAGTTTTGACACACTACCAACAAAAAAAACGCCTTTTCGGACAGCTTCTTCTTTTTATTCTGCGGAAGTAGGGATTTCTGCTTAGTAAATATTACCTTTGCACTCCGATAGAAAACAATAAACATGGAATTATTCAGCAAAATGATAGCCACGGCACTGGGCGTTGCCGTACACCAAGTAAATAACACATTATCATTGTTGGCCGGAGGCGCCACCATCCCATTTATCAGCCGATACCGTAAAGAAGCCACAGGAGGGCTGGACGAAGTACAGATCGGTGAGATAAAAGACCGCAACGATAAACTTTGCGAATTATCCAAACGCAAAGAAACCATTTTATCTACTATTGACACACAAGGCAAACTGACCGGAGAGTTGCGTACCCGCATAGAATCCTGCTGGGACTCCACCGAACTGGAGGATATATATCTCCCCTATAAGCCCAAACGGAAAACACGCGCCGAAGCAGCCAGACAAAAAGGACTGGAACCGCTTGCCACCCTCTTAATGCTGCAACGTGAAAATCATCTGGAAAACCGTCTCGGCTCTTTCGTCAAAGGAGAAGTGAAAGACGAAGAAGATGCACTGAAAGGCGCTCGTGACATCATAGCCGAACAAGTAAGTGAAGACGAACGTGCCCGTAACCAACTGCGCAATCAGTTTTCGCGTCAGGCTGTCATCACTTCCAAAGTAATAAAAGGAAAAGAAGAGAAAGCCGTCAAATACCGTGACTACTTCGACTTCAGCGAACCGCTGAAACGATGCACTTCACACCGCTTGCTCGCCATCCGCCGGGGAGAATCGGAAGGTCTGCTGAAAGTGACCATCAGCCCTGACGACAATGAATGTAATGAACGGCTCGAACGGATGTATGTACGCAGTAATAACGAATGTGGACATCAGGTTGCAGAAGCTGTCCGTGATGCCTACAAGCGCCTGTTGAAACCGTCCATAGAAACGGAATTCGCCACGCTCAGCAAAGAGAAAGCCGATGCAGAAGCCATCCGAGTATTTGCCGAAAATCTGAGGCAACTGTTGCTCGCTCCTCCCCTGGGACAAAAACGGGTAATGGGAATAGACCCCGGATATCGCACGGGCTGCAAGGTGGTGTGTCTTGATGCACAAGGTACCCTGCTCCACAACGAAACGATTTATCCCCATCCTCCCAAAAGCGAATATCAGCTTGCCGGACGGAAAATCACCAAACTGGTGGAACAATATGCCATAGAAGCCATTGCCATCGGTAACGGAACCGCCAGTCGGGAGACCGAACAATTTGTCACCTCACAAAGCTATAACCGTGAATTACAAGTTTTTGTAGTGAGTGAGGATGGAGCATCCATCTATTCGGCTTCCAAGACAGCGCGTGACGAGTTTCCCGATTATGACGTGACCGTGCGCGGTGCTGTTTCCATCGGACGCCGTCTGATGGACCCACTGGCCGAGCTGGTCAAAATTGATGCAAAATCCATCGGAGTAGGTCAGTATCAGCATGATGTAGACCAAACTCTTTTAAAGAAATCGCTGGACCAAACCGTAGAAAGCTGTGTGAATCTAGTCGGTGTCAATCTGAATACCGCCAGCCGGCATTTACTGACCTACATTTCAGGTCTCGGTCCCACACTTGCCCAAAATATTGTGGATTACCGTACGGCAAACGGTCCTTTTCATTCCCGGAAAGAGTTGATGAAAGTTCCCCGCATGGGAGCAAAGGCATTCGAACAATGCGCCGGTTTCCTTCGCATCCCACAATCAAAGAATCCGTTGGACAATTCGGCTGTTCATCCCGAAAGTTATCCGGTGGTGGAACATATTGCGAAAGACCTTCATTGTACGGTAGACGACTTGATAAAGAATAAAGAGTTGCGTACCAAAATTGATATTCAAAAGTATGTCTCCGATACAGTCGGACTGCCTACACTAACGGATATCATGCAAGAACTCGACAAGCCGGGGCGCGATCCCCGCCAGCAAATCCAAGTATTTGAATTTGACAAGAATGTGCGTACCATCGACGATTTGAAAGAAGGTATGATACTGCCGGGCATTATAAACAATATCACCAACTTCGGTTGTTTTGTCGACATAGGTATCAAAGAGAACGGCTTGGTACATGTATCCCGGCTATGCAGGGAATTTGTGAGCGACCCGAGCACCGTAGTCAGGATACATCAGCATGTTCAAGTAAAAGTAATGACTATCGACAAAGAAAGAAAGAGAATACAATTAACGATGATTTTAGACTGACAATAAAACAAGATAATGGAACAAGAAAATTGTAATTGGTTTGTTTTTTATAAAGACCAAATTCTAATCTTACAAACAGAAAACGGATATCATGTGCCTTGCTGTACAGAACCTCCCGTAGCAGTTCCTATCGGCAGCACCATTCACACAATAGGAGAGATGAACGGACTTCCCTGCAAAACCTATTCTCTGCACACCCCCATTCCGGGTTCCGAAAGTCCGGCAAGACAGATGATGGGACTTCGGGCTTCTTTTGATTTTCTGCCGTTGCAAGAATACCAAATGGGCGGCAAGGCTTTTCAGATATTAAATTGGGACCAAAACAGCCGTTACTGCCCGGCATGCGGTGTTCCCACCCATCAAATCTCTCCCATTGCCAAGAAATGTCCGCAATGCCGACAAGAGTTCTACCCCCGTATCTCTCCGGCCATCATCGTGCGCATACAAAAAGGAGACAGTATCCTGCTAGTGCATGCCCGTAACTTTCGCGGCACATTCAACGGACTTGTCGCCGGTTTTCTGGAGCCCGGAGAGACATTGGAAGAGTGCGTACACCGCGAAGTGGCGGAAGAAACCGGACTGCACATCAAGAATCTGAAATATTTCGGCAGCCAACCGTGGCCTTATCCCAGCGGCATCATGATAGGATTCACCGCTGACTATGAAAGCGGTGAGATCAAACTGCAAGCGGAAGAATTAAATGCCGGAGCTTTTTATACTAAAGATAACCTGCCTGAAATTCCGGGAAAACTCAGTCTGGCAAGAAAACTGATAGATGACTGGTTGGGTGAAAATAGTCAAACGGATTTAGGATAATTACAATTAGTATTTGTTATCTTTGCATCATGGAATGGTTAAATAGTCTATTTTTCGAGCATACTCCTTTACAAGCGGTAGTCATCCTGTCGATAATTACTGCCGTAGGTCTCGGCTTGGGTAAGATTCATGTATTCGGAATCTCACTGGGAGTGACTTTTGTCTTTTTTGCCGGTATTCTGGCAGGACATTTAGGGTTCTCCATTGATTCCAATATGTTGAATTATGCCGAAAGCTTCGGTCTGGTGCTCTTCGTTTATGAATTAGGATTACAGGTAGGTCCGGGCTTTTTCAGCTCTTTCAGGAAAGGAGGAGTTAAACTCAACATGCTCGGTATGGGAGTGGTCTTAATAGGTACGGTGATGACTGTAATATTAAGCAAACTCACTACAATCCCAATGAGCGACATGGTAGGTATCCTTTGTGGAGCTACAACCAACACTCCGGCATTGGGAGCCGCCCAACAGACTCTAAAACAACTTGGCGAACCGGCCAATGGAGCAGCGTTGAGTTGCGCGGTGACTTATCCGCTGGGAGTAGTCGGTGTCATCCTTGCCATGCTGGTGGTTCGCAAGCTTTTTGTACGCCCATCGGATATCGAAACAAACGAGCACGAAGATGCCAACCAGACTTTCATTGCTACTTTTAAAGTACACAATCCCGCTATTTTTAATAAAAGCATCAAAGAAGTAGCCGAACTGAGTTATCCCAAATTTGTCATCTCCCGCCTATGGAGAAACGGCGCGGTAAGCATTCCCACTTCTGAAAAGGTTTTGAAAGAAGATGACCGCTTGCTAATCATCACTACCGAAAAAGACGCCCCCACCCTTACTATCCTTTTCGGCGAGCAGGAAGCTCAGGATTGGAATAAAAAAGACATTGACTGGAATGCTATCGACAGCCAGCTGATTTCCAAGCATATTGTTGTCAGCCGCCCTGAAATCAATGGAAAAAAACTCGGTTCCCTACGCCTGCGCAACAGCTATGGAATCAATATCAGCCGTGTGATGCGCAGTGGCGTACAACTGCTTGCAACTCCGGGGTTAATCCTCCAACTGGGCGACCGGCTCACTGTGGTAGGTGAAGCAAAAGCGATAGAAAACGTTGAAAAAGTATTGGGAAACGCTACCCGTACACTGAAAGACCCCAACCTTGCCGCCATCTTTATCGGGATAGTGCTCGGATTGGTTCTCGGTTCAATTCCCATTGCCATTCCGGGAGTCAGTACTCCTGTCAAACTCGGACTTGCCGGCGGCCCTATCGTAGTAGGTATTCTCATCGGTTGTTTCGGACCACGTTTCCATCTGATTACATATACAACCCGAAGTGCCAACCTGATGTTGAGAGGAATAGGGTTATCACTCTATCTGGCATGTCTGGGCTTGGATGCCGGAGCCCACTTCTTTGAGACCGTTATGCGCCCCGAAGGAGCAATCTGGATTGGTTTAGGATTCGCCATCACTTTTCTTCCGGTCGTAATCATGGCACTCATCGCCCTGCGCATGAGCCATCTGGATTTTGGCAGCACTTGCGGAATGCTGTGTGGAAGCATGGCCAACCCCATGGCACTTAATTATGCCAACGACACTTTGCCCGGTGACAACCCTGCAGTGAGCTATGCCACAGTATACCCGCTGTCTATGTTCAGCCGTGTCATTATTGCACAATTAATACTCATGTTCTTTTTATAAAATATAACAATGAACGCTTATTATCAAATTACCCCCGAAACCATACAAGAAGATATGCGATACCTGCAACTGTTATCGCACAGCTTCCCGACCATAGCCGATGCCAGTACGGAAATCATCAATCTGGAAGCCATCCTTAACCTTCCCAAGGGAACAGAACATTTTCTGGCGGACTTACATGGAGAATATGAAGCTTTTCAGCATGTGCTACGTAATGCTTCGGGAGCCATCAAACGAAAAGTAAACGAAATATTCGGCAATACTTTACGTGAGAATGAGAAGAAAGAACTTTGCACCCTGATTTATTATCCCGAACAAAAACTGGAGCTTATCAAGGGAGTGGAAACAGATATAGACGACTGGTATGTCATCACACTCAACCAACTGGTCCGCGTCTGCCAAAATGTTTCTTCCAAATATACGCGTTCCAAAGTACGGAAGGCACTTCCCAAGGAATTTTCGTACATCATTCAGGAATTGCTGCACGAAAGTTCGATGGTACCCAACAAGCAGGCTTATATCAATGTCATTATAAGTACGATTATCAGTACCCGCCGTGCAGATGATTTCATTATTGCACTCTGTCAACTCATTCAGCGTCTCACTATCGATACACTGCACGTATTAGGAGATATTTTTGACCGTGGACCCGCTCCCCACCGTATCATGGACATTCTCTGCAACTATCATAACTTTGATGTACAATGGGGAAACCATGATATTCTATGGATGGGAGCTGCATCCGGAAACGAATGTTGCATGGCTAACGTGCTCAGATTGGCAATGCGCTATGGTAACTTGTCCGTACTTGAAGACGGATACGGTATCAATCTTCTGCCGCTGGCAACCTTTGCCATGGAAACTTATGCCGAAGACTCGTGCAGCCTGTTCGGTCCCAAAGTAGAAGGTCAGGAATGCACGTACAACGAAAAGACCTTGCGCATGATTGCTCAAATGCATAAAGCCATCAGCATCATCCAATTCAAACTGGAAGCGGAAATCATCAAACGCCGTCCCGATTTCGGAATGGATGACCGCATGTTGCTTCATCGCATCGACTTCGAACGGAATATACTGACTTTAGACGGAAAAGAATATGAATTGAAAGACAGTTTCCTACCGACAGTAGATCCTGCCGACCCCTATAAGCTGACTTCCGAAGAAAGAGAAATCATGAATAAGCTTCATCATTCATTCGTCAGCAGCGAAAAACTGAAAAAGCATATGCGTTGCCTGTTCCGCTACGGATGCATGTACACCGTAAGCAACTCCAACCTGCTGTTTCATGCTTCCGTCCCCCTCAATGAAGACGGTACCTTGAAAAACGTGATGATAGCCGGGAAAGCCTATAAAGGCAAAAAACTGCTCGAAAAGGTCGGGCATCTGATACGCACCGCTTACTTTGCAGAAGAAGATAATGAAGAGAAGCAATTTGCCATAGACTATGTGTGGTATTTATGGAGCGGAAAAGACTCTCCTGCCTTCGACAAAAACAAGATGGCTACTTTTGAACGCTATTTCCTGAAAGAAAAGGAATTGCATAAAGAGATAAAAGGACACTACTACACTCTTCGCAACGAAGAAAAAGTATGCGATATGCTTTTAGACGAGTTTGGAGTAGTAGGAAAACACCGCCATATCATCAACGGTCATGTGCCGGTTAAAACCATTCAAGGGGAAAACCCTATTAAAGCCAATGGCAAGATGATGGTGATAGACGGCGGATTCTCCAGAGCTTATCATTCCGAGACCGGTATTGCCGGATATACCTTGGTCTATCATTCACGCGGCTTCCAGCTAGTCCAGCATGAACCTTTCACATCCATGCAGAAAGCGATAGAAGAAGGACAGGATATTAAATCGAGTACACAAATCGTAGAGCTCAGCTCGCAGAGAATGATGGTGAAGGATACGGACAAAGGCCGGGAATTAGTTACCCAAATCAATGATTTGAAAAAGCTGCTCTTAGCCTACCGCATGGGACTTATTAAAGAAAAAGCCTTGTAAGGACATAAAAGAAAAGGAAGGTGTGTCAAAATTCCCTTTTTATCGAAATGAGAGTTTCGACACACCCTCCAACAAACTTCAATTTAATACATCTAAAAAATAAAAATGATTATATTTTAAAAGAATCATCCCAACACTTGATTCGTCATCGAATCAGGAAAAACCACTGTCGGCTTGAACGACTTGGCCTCTTCAAAATCCATCATGGCATACGACATGATAATCACGATATCTCCCACCTGCACTTTACGTGCAGCCGCACCATTCAGACAAATACATCCCGAACCGCGTTCTCCTTTAATAATATACGTTTCAAAACGCTCTCCGTTATTGTTATCCACAATGTGTACTTTCTCACCGGCAATCATATTGGCGGCATCCATCAAATCTTCATCAATCGTGATACTACCCATATAGTTCAGGTTAGCTTCTGTCACACGAACACAATGAAGTTTGGATTTCAACACTTCAATCATCATAGCTTTTCCTTATATTTTATATTGTCAATCAAGCGTACCTCACCGCAAAATACGGTGATACAACCTACTGCATATTCCGTATCTTCCCAATTGGCAATCTTCTGCAGACTATTTCCATCCACTATTTCAAAATACTCCAAACGCAAGCCCTTGGAAGCTGCAATAGCATTCTCTACAAACTTCTGAGTCTCTGCCACTGTATGTGACGCAGCAAACATACGGCTCTTAAACAATGTTTGTGATATATTCAATGCATATTCTCTTTCTTCAGGTGAAAGACGTGCATTACGACTGCTCAGAGCCATACCGTCTTCTTCGCGAACGATAGGACATCCCACAATCTGCAACTTAAATTCCATTTGTTTCACCATTTCACGAATAATAGCCAACTGCTGGAAATCTTTCTCGCCAAAATAAGCACGGTCAGGCTCTACTATCATAAATAGTTTACTCACAATTTGGCATACACCATTAAAATGTCCCGGACGGAATCGTCCTTCCATTACTGTGTCCAACGGAGCATAGCTGAACCGGCGTGTATCCGGCTCCGGATAAATCTCTTCCACGGATGGAGCAAAAACAAAAGATGCCCCTACCTTTTCCAATAATTCACAATCGGCATCCAACGTACGCGGATATTTAATTAAGTCATTCCGGTCGTTAAACTGAGTAGGATTCACAAAATCACTCACTACCACCACATCATTCTCGGCAACAGCACGTTTCACCAATGAAGCATGACCTGCATGCAACGCTCCCATCGTAGGAACCAAACCGATTGTTTTTCCTATATTACGCAGGGCATCAAGCTCTGACTGAAGCTCTTTAATCGTATGAACTAACTTCATTTTATCTCACTTCTTTTTAAGCTGTTTCAATTAAAACGGCTGCAAAGTAAACCATTATTTTGGAGATAACGAAAAAAAAAACGTTTTATTATCAGCCAAAGATATGCCAACAACGACAACTTCAGCTCGCTATCAGACAGAAAAACAATTCTTTTTTCCTTTATTATCAGACGCTTAACAAATCATAAGGAATTATTAAGTGTGTATTTTTGCCTCTCTCAGCTATTTTTTTTATATCTTTGCAAAATGTTTATGAGCAACAAAAAGTTAAGATGAAGGCAAATAAAGTTTTATTTATTACACAAGAGATTACCCCTTACGTTCCCGAATCCGAAATGGCAAGCATGGGAAGATATCTTCCGCAGGCTATTCAGGAAAAAGGCAGAGAAATCAGAACTTTTATGCCGAAGTGGGGCAATGTTAATGAACGCAGAAATCAATTACACGAAGTCATTCGCCTGTCGGGTATGAACCTGATTATCGACGATACAGACCACCCGTTGATTATCAAGGTTGCGTCAATCCAGGCCGCCCGCATGCAGGTATATTTCATTGATAATGATGATTATTTCCAGCACCGTCAAATGGTAGCTGATGAAAACGGAGTAGAATACACGGACAATGACGAACGTGCTATTTTCTATGCACGTGGTGTATTGGAAACAGTAAAGAAACTGCGTTGGTGTCCCGATGTTATCCATTGTCAGGGTTGGATGAGTGCATTTGTACCCCTCTATATCAAAAAAGCTTATCAAGACGAACCGTCTTTCAGAGATTCTAAAGTTGTATTCTCTGTATTCGGAGATGATTTCAAATCGGAATTCCAAGGTGATTTAGCCGAGAAATTGATGCTGAAAGGCATTGAAAGAAATGATGTAGACAACATTATCAAAACTCCGGCTAATTATGAAGAACTCTGCAAATTGGCCATCGCCTATTCAGACGGTGTAATTCAAAATAGTGAAAAGGTAAATGAGAACGTGATGAAATTCGCACGCGAATCGGGTATTCCTGTCCTTGATTACCAATCACCCGAAACTTATGCAGACGCTTTTAATAACTTCTACGATGAAGTTTGGGAGTTTGAAAAGAAATAAATCAATATAGATTACAAAAATGAAAATCAAATATTTATGCGCATTGTTGTTAGCCGCACTTACATACAGTTGCGATGATACGACACCGGGAATCGGTGATACGACTATTCCGGATGGAGACCATATTCAGGCCGGAGGCAAAATCTATGATGTCACCACCCGTTCTATTTTAGCGGATTCCGTATATGCACGTACCAGTACTGCTTATCTGGGACGTTATACCGACCCTCAGTTCGGTGAATTCACGTCCGACTTTATAGCGCAATTCAACTGTACGGATGATTTTGAATTCCCCGAAGCTGTACAAGAGATCACAGGACTGACACTCTTTGTCCAATATACGAAATTTTTCGGAGATTCCCTAAACTCCATGCGCATGAGAATTGATACATTGGACAAAGTGATACCGGAAGGAGATTTGAACACATTTTATACGAATGTAAATCCCGACAACTACTACAACGAAAATGCCAAACCTATCGCTGAAAAAGCTTATTCGGCAGGCGGAACCGATGCCCACCTCACAGATACGCTTAGCAGCAGATATTATACTCAAACCATAAAATTGCCCACTAATCTGGGAAAATTTATGTATGAGAAATATAAGGAAGATAAAAACAACTATAAGAATGCCGATGCATTTATCAAGAATGTCTTAAAAGGTATCTATGTACGTTGTACACATGGTGACGGTACTATTCTATATATTGACAACCTTGACTTACGTATGCATTTCAGCAGATTGATTAAGAGTTCTTCCAATAAGCTAGACTCTTTGGTAAATACATTCGCTGATTTTGCTGCGACAAAAGAAGTTATTCAAGCCAACCGTTTCCAGAATTCCGAAAGATTGAAAGAATTGGTGGACAAAGACAATTGTACTTACATAAAGACTCCTGCCGGAATCTATACGGAAGCTACATTGCCTGTCGATGAAATATATGAAGCACATCAGAATGATACATTGAATGCTGCAACTCTTTCTTTCACCCGCTTTAACGAAAAAAACAACAGCAGCTTTGCAATGGGCATTCCCCAATATTTATTAATGGTAAGAAAGAAGGAAATGTACTCGTTCTTTGAGGAGAATAAGATTACCGACAATATCTCTTCTTTCATCACAAGTTTTACCAGCAACAGTAATAAATATACTTTTTCCAATATTGCCCAATTGATTACTCACTGCATCGAAGAAAAGAAAAAAGGAGAAGCCGGTGACCCGGACTGGGTTAAAAAGAATCCCGATTGGAATAAAGTTGTGCTGATACCTGTAAAGGTGGACTTTGATACAAACAATTCGATTATCGGGGTAAGCAATAACTTGGATATGGAGAGCGCTGAGCTGAAAGGCGGCACCAAAGCAGGAAATGAATTAAAAATGCAAATCATATATACCAAGTTCTAACGATACGGATTACACGTTAGTACGCATAGGGTCACACATATATATGTGTGGCCCTACGTGTACTAATGCACAAGGTCACACATACGTACGTGTAAGCCCATGCCTGCACAGGCATAAAATGAAGGGTGCGCCAAAAGTCCGAAACGGTTTTACTTTTGACGCACCCTTTTTTATCTTTTGCCTCAAGATGGCTGTAACCGGATTAAATTCCCAATGACTTTCTTACGGCTTCTACTTTTTCTTCTGCAGCAGCATTAGCAGCATCATAGCACTTAGGACATCCCATCTCGCCTTTCACTTCCATATAGAACTTAATCTTAGGTTCGGTACCCGAAGGACGAACAGAAATCTTAGTACCGTCTTCAGTGAAGTATTGCAGTACATTAGAGGTTTCAGGCATATCAATATCTGCCACATTACCTTCACCGTCTGTAGCTTTCAAAGTCTTGTAATCCTTTGCCAATATCACTTTAGAACCACCGATTTCTTTCGGAGGATTGGCGCGGAAGTTTTCCATCATTGCTTTGATTTCATCTGCACCACTCTTACCAGGCTTCACTACATTGACTGTCGTTTCTTTAGAGAAACCATATTCCACATAGATATCCATCAGAACATCGAACAAAGTCTTGCCCCGGTCTTTGGCCCAAGCACAGATTTCAGCCAGCAACGCACAAGCAGAAACAGCATCTTTATCACGAACGAAGTCTTCGGCCAGGAAACCATAACTTTCTTCACCACCGCCGATGTATTGCTGTTTGCCTTCGCTCAAACGGATTTCACGTGCAATCCATTTAAAACCGGTATAGCAGTCGCGCATCTCAATCTTATTCTTGTCGGCCACAGCCTTGATAAGCTCGGTAGTAACAATGGTCTTGACAATAAAATCATTGTCCTTCATCTTGCCCATTGCAATGCGGTTCTTGATGATATAATACAAGAAAAGCAAACAAGTCTGATTACCATTAATCAATACCCATTCACCCTTGTCGTTCTTACAAGCCATACCTACACGGTCGGCATCCGGGTCACTCGCCATCACAATGTCAGCATCAATTTTCTTAGCCAAATCGATAGCCATAGACAATGCTTCCGCATTTTCGGGATTCGGCGAGATAACAGTCGGGAAATCGCCACTCTTCACCATCTGTTCGGGCACGCAATGCACATTTTCAAAGCCCCATTGTTTCAAAGCACGCGGAATCAGCATCATACCCGTTCCGTGAATAGGAGTATACACAATACTCAAATCCTTCTGGCGCTTAATTACTTCAGAATCAATAGAAATAGTATGCACCTTATCCAAATAGATACTATCGATATCCTCACCAATCACCTGAATCAGTTCTTTGTTTCCTTCAAACTTAATATCGGCAGCCGAAGCAATCTTATTCACTTCATCAATAATACCTTTATCATGCGGAGCCAATACTTGTGCACCATCATCCCAATAGGCCTTATAACCGTTATATTCTTTCGGGTTATGAGAAGCTGTCAGGATGATGCCGCTTTGACATCCCAAATGACGGATGGCAAAAGACATCTCAGGAGTGGGACGCATATCCTCAAACAGATATACCTTGATACCATTAGCCGAGAAAATATTTGCTGAGATTTCGGCAAACAGACGGCTGTTGTTACGGCAATCATGACCAACCACAACAGCTATTTGTTCAAGGTCTTTAAAGTTCTTATTAAGATAGTTGGACAATCCCTGAGTAGCTGCACCGACAGTATATATATTCATACGGTTACTACCTACTCCCATGATACCGCGCAAACCGCCTGTACCAAATTCCAAATCTTTATAAAATGCTTCTATCAAATCGGTTTTATCTTCATTTTCCAACATACGCTTTACCTCTGCCTGAGTTTCGGCATCGTATGCAGGAGTTAACCACTTCTTGGCTTTCTCAGTCACTTGCTGAATCAATTCTTCATTTTCCATGTGATCTACTTTATTAGAGTTAATATTTTAATAATACGCAAATGTAAAAGAATAAGTTCACAATTCCTATCTTTTGAAGAAATAAATTATAATGGAATCCATGCCTGTATCCATGAAAAAAAATCCGCACTACACCTCCATAGAGATGTAATGCGGACAGCTTTTTATTATCAAACGTAAGATACGCCTTCTTATTTTGTCACTTTATAACGCTCTCCTGTAGCTTTCACCAGCTCTTCCAAAAATTCCTGAGGATAACCCGGACGCACCAGCGGAGCACAGTTTCCTGTTTCCGGTCGCAAGATAGAGCCGTTCTTTGCCATTTTCTTCACTGCACCGTCGTTGTATTTCACAATGAGGAATTCTCCCAACTTCTTCCAACTGTCAACTGCCGACTGAGCCGTCATGCAAGAATAGTTGGTCAAGAACTCTTTCGCTTTCACCGGGTCTTTCTCGTAAAGGCTGAGTGCAGCGTTTTCTATACCACTTTGCGCACTGTCATAAGTATCCTCCAAATTGTTTTGAACCGCACGCATATCCTCAATCATCAAACTGTATCGAGGACGAATCATGTCGGCCACCCAGTTGTAAATCCAGAAAGCGGAATTCCACGAGAAGGTTACACAGTCTGCTTCTTTACCGCTATAACAATCGGGAATTCTGTCCGTACAGCAATAGACCGGAGCAAATACTGTCATGTTGGCATCATCCGCACCAAACCACAGTACACCACCTATCGCATCGGGGAGTTCGGCACGCATCTGTGCCACAAATGTAAATGCAGTCTGCTGAGTAGAAATCGGGCGTTCATTAAAATACTCTTTGTCGCCTACTTTATAAGTCAACGGTGACAAACGATAAGGTGTTTTAAAAGGACCGGCTCCCGGATCATTAGTGATATCCAGCGGCGTGCCTTCATAATGGTCACGCATGGCTCTTTGTACATCGCGCACAGAAAGCTTATGGTCAGGCTTGATATAAAGAGGCATCGGTTCCTTGCTCTCTCCCTTTATATAAGGCAAATAGGTATCTCCTACCGCTTTATTAAACATATTATAGTAGCTCCATACACGTGCTTCACAAAAACGAAGCCCGCCGAAATCCAAAGGATTATAAGCTTCCGAAAAACTAAAATCTTTGTTCATACCGTCAAAATAACCTTTCTCGCGGGCAAACGAAATCACATCGGGAGAATAGAGACAGTTGTCTTTGTCATTCATATTAAATTTATGAATCCGGCTTTGATTGGCATGTGCTGCAATACAATCATCCGGTATCCTGACAGCTACCCATACTGCTCCTTTCACACCCGGCCCTTTGCCTATCATTTCAAGAATCCATACTTCGTTGGGGTCTGCAATAGAGAATGACTCGCCACTGCTGTAATAGCCGTATTCCTTAACCAAGTCAGTCATCACTTCAATAGCTTCTTTTGCCGTGCGCGAACGTTGGAGCGCAACATAAATAAGACTGCCGTAATCCATAATACCGGTAGTATCCACCAACTCTTCACGCCCGCCGAAGGTTGTTTCTCCAATCGTTACCTGATATTCATTCATGTTTCCAATCACATTGTAAGTTTGGGGGGCTTCCTTTATCTGTCCCAAATACTTACCCGTATCCCATTCATGAATATCACGCATGGTGCCTTTGGCATGTACACCTGCGGGATAATGATATAACTCACCGAACATTCCGTATGAATCGGCTGAATAAGATACAATAACCGAACCGTCTGTCGATGCATTTTTACCAACAATAAAGTTGGTACAGGCCAGTGTTTCGGTCACGGCTGCCATCAGCAAGGCAGCTCCTAAAATTAGCTTGTTCTTCATTTATATAACTTTTTAATTGTGTTATTCTGTTTTCTACTTAAAACTTATATTCTTTCCGCGTCTCATTTCCACAATAATCGGTCACGATCACTTCCAGCTTATGGGGCACTCCCCTTTTCAAACGCTTCGGGTACTTCATTGACAACCGGGCTGTCTTCGAGCTGAAACTGAAAAGCTCAAACCGACCGTCAATCATCACCTTGTAATCTTTCACACCTGTCTCGGCATCACCAATCTTAAACTGTATGTTTCCGCTTTTCCACTGAGACCGGTTCAGGGGAGTGACTCGCGGAGAAACCGTATCGACAGCCACGGTATATGTTCCCAACTCACGAATGGTTGTTTTCATCCAGCCCTCATCAAACTTTCCTCCGGCAGAACCCTTCCTGTTTCCCCACTTACGGACTACATAATATTTTGATGTGTCTTCCACCGGAAAATGATGCACGCCAATCATCAACGTACATCCCGCCTGCAAAGGCACTGCCTCATCATGCAACCGATATTCGTATGCAATGGCAGCAGTATCCTTTATCACCTTAGTGTTCAATGCAATGTCTTCATACAGCATGCCTCGCGGAATGACCAATTCCATTCCGGGTTCCTGTATCACATTGCCTTTATCCCATTCCAAATAATGTTTTGCTTGCGGATTATATTCTTCTATCGGCATCCGGCATCCACGCACCACAAACCGATATGTGTTCTTATTGCCATATAAATCCTCCAGTTCATAACGGAAGTGATAATCCCTCTCCTCATCAATCGTCACGACTCCTCCCTTCTCATCAGCCTGTAACATACGCAAAGGATTTCCCGGAAGTATCTGTGAACGCATCACCCAACTGTTTTTCTTCACATGTTCCTCATAATCCGTCCAAGCGTTAATCATGCGGTTTTCTTCAGGCAAAACGCCATCCACCGTACTACGGAACACTTCAGCCGTATCTACATAAAGTACGACAGACCGCACCCCGTAATTGTTATGCGTACCGTCCATGTAGTCGTATGCTTTTATACCTGCTGCTATTTCTCCCCAAGCCTCAACCGGAGTTCCCAATGCGGCAACCGGAATCGCTTTCTTCTTCGGAGAACCGCTCACCACTCCTTTCCCCGGCTGAGGATAAAGCATCACCAAAGAAGCACGAGGCGGAGTCGTGTCTTTCACCTTATCCGTATAGAACTGCAAAGGGTCTATCAGCTCACCTGTATCCGTACGACGAATCTCCATGTGCAAATGAGGACCAAACGAATATCCTTCATTACCACTCAAAGCAATAATCTCACCGGACTTAAACGCCAGTTGGCCGGGTTCAAACTTCAAGTCTACCGCAAAAGTCTCATTCTCATACTGATATTCTTCCACCAGCTTTGCCACAGCCGGAGCAAACTTTGAGATATGTCCATACACGGAAGTATAGCCATTAGGATGAGTGATATATAAAGCCTGCCCATAACCTCCGGGCGTAACCGACACACGGCTTACATAGCCGTCGGCAATGCAATGAATAGGCTTGCCAATCTCACCCTGCGTTTTAAAATCAACTCCTCCGTGAAAATGATTGGCACGCAACTCACCAAAGTTTCCGCTTAAAGTCAACGGAAAATCAAAGGGGGAAATAAAAGGTTTTTCGGGATGTTCCTGTGCCCGGGTAGCCAAACAGCCTCCCAATGCAAGGAGCAATATATAACTGCGTATCGTCATTTTTCTCCTATCTGTTTTTTGTTCTTTTCCGCCCCTGCATACGGGCAGGTGCAAACTTACAAAATAAATTCAAAAGTTCCTCTTAATTTGTGTTGCTAAACATACTTCACAGAGAAAAAAAACAGAGCAGCAAGGAACCTGCTTTTCTGACATTTTGTTACCTTTGATACATTCAAACCCCTTAAATGTGACGATTATGATAGTAGGAATTCCTAAAGAAATCAAGAACAACGAGAATCGTGTATCGTTAACCCCCTCGGGAGCACGAGAATTAGTACAAAGAGGTCACACGGTATATGTCCAGCACACTGCCGGTATCAACAGCGGATTTACTGACGAAGACTATGAAAAGGCCGGAGCACATATACTCCCCTCCATCGAAGATGTGTATGGAACAGCCGAAATGATTATCAAAGTAAAAGAACCTATCGAAAGCGAATACGGCTTGGTGCGCGAGGGGCAATTGGTATTTACCTATTTTCACTTTGCCTGCGACCAACAGTTGACGGAAGCCATGATAAAAAGCAAATCGGTGTGTATGGCTTACGAAACGGTAGTAGACAGGCAGGGCGCCCTTCCTTTATTGATTCCAATGAGTGAAGTAGCCGGCCGCATGTCTGTGCAAGAAGGTGCACGCTTTCTGGAAAAGCCACAAGGCGGGAAAGGAATTTTACTGGGTGGAGTGCCGGGGGTAAAACCTGCAAAAGTATTAGTTTTGGGCGGTGGAGTTGTGGGAACCAACGCCGCTTTAATGGCTGCCGGACTGGGAGCAGACGTCACTATTTGTGATATATCCCTTCCACGCCTAAGACAGCTAAATGAATTTATGCCCAAAAATGTGAAAACATTATTCTCATCCGCTCACAATATAGAACAGGAACTCGCTACCACCGACTTGGTAATAGGTGCTGTTTTGATTCCCGGAGCAAAAGCTCCTCACCTCATCACCCGCCCTATGCTCAAACTGATGAAAAAAGGAAGTGTGCTGGTAGATGTAGCCATCGACCAAGGAGGTTGTTTTGAGACGTCACACCCAACCACACACGCCGAGCCGACATACGAAGTCGATGGAATCATTCATTATTGTGTAGCCAATATTCCCGGAGCAGTGCCATGCACTTCTACTTTGGCACTGACCAATGCAACATTGCCTTACGCCGTCAAGTTGGCAGATATGGGATGGGAAAAAGCCTGTGAAACAGATTCCGGACTCAAAAAAGGCTTGAATATTGTAAATGGAAAAGTCGTATTCCCGGCTGTTGCAGAAGCCTTCGGATGGAAAATATAATCCCCCCCTTAAAGAAGCAAATGTATTAAAAGCCAGAAGAAATTATCATGGTGATAATGATATGGCTTTTAATACATTTCTCTATTTCAACCATAAAGACTAACAGCTTCCGGGCATAACAATGGCATAGAAATCCAGTTTATCCTCTCACAAGCCACTGCATATAATAAAATCAGACTCTTTAAGGCAAGAACATTTTACAGTCACCGGTCCCATCATTTTTTTCTCTTTTCTTAATAATATTATCAAATATTCTCCTATCTTCGCAAGAAATTGATAAAATACACGATATGAAATGTTACAAATTCATTAGTTTATTGGCTGTGTTCTTTGCGGTAACAACATTGACACACGCCCAAAATGCAGGTCCCTGCACGGGAAGTGAGTATGCCACTGATACAGAGTTTTTCCGTGCGTATGCCTCTGCACAGAGTAGTGATGCAACAGCTTCCAAGAAAAAAGCCATGACCGGTGCCCGAACAGCCCTTGAAAACCAAATCAAAACAAAAGCAGAAGCTGCTGCCAAATCGCAGACTAAGATATCCGGTGCTGACATTGCTCAATTCAACAGCCTGATTCAGGGAGTGATACAGCAAGAAGTAGTCAAAATGAAAGTCATCTGCGAGAACAGTGAACAAGCCGGCGGACGATATAAAACACATATCGTAGTAGAAGTTACCAAAGCAAGTGTATTGACGAATATTGTCAACAGTGCCAAAAGTGATGAAAAACTGAAAGCGAACTTCGAAGAAGGTAAATTCAAACAGGCTTTTTAAGCCCTCACTAAAACTCCTTGGTCTTTTTCAAAAACTCTTTGATCTTTTCTGAAAACTCTTTAGTCTTTTCCAAAAACCTCAAAGTCTTTTTAAAAGCCTCTCGAACCTTTTCCGAAAGAACAAACGCCTAAGAGTCTTTCAAAAACTCTCAGGCGCTTTAAATATACCTAAGTTCTGATACCTAATCTTAGAACAATAATATATAAGCCAATGTACTCAAGCTGATTACCACCCACAGAATCACTCCCTGAATAAGCGGTTTCATTCCTACTTGCTTTAATACATCCATCGACAATGACGCACCGATAAAGAACATCGTTATAATCAACCCTTTACGTGCCAAATCCGAAATGGCCTGTCCCAGTTGAGGAATGCCATCCAACACATAAGTATTGAGAATGATAGCACCTATAAAGTAAAAGATAAACCAGGGAACACTGATTTTCTTGCCACTTCCCTTAAAGATAAATGAAGTAGCCAATGCCAATGGAATAATCCACAGCGCGCGAGTCAATTTAATCGTTGTAGCCACTTTCAAGGCTTCCTCACCATAAGCAGCCCCTGCACCTACCACCGAACTGGTATCATGAATGGCAATCGCTGCCCAAGTTCCGAATTGCTGCTGGTCTAATCCCAGCCAATGTCCCAAAACGGGAAAAATAAACAAGGCTATTGCATTCAATACAAAAATAGTAGCCAACGCCACAGACATTTCGCTGTCCTTTGCCTTTAGGACAGGCCCCACAGCAGCAATGGCACTACCACCGCAGATAGCAGTTCCTGAACTAATCAGATAAGAAGTATCACGGTCTATCTTCAATATTTTACGGCCGATAAACATACCGATGAGCATAGTTCCAATCACTGAAAGGATGGTAAACTCCATACCTTCCTTACCGGAAGCCAGAGAAGCTTGAAGATTCATGCCGAAACCCAAGCCTACCACTGAATACTGCAATAAATATTTTGAAGTTTTTTTATTGAACTTGGGATGAGCCTGACCACACACCAATGCGAATATCAAACCTAGGAATAAAGCTACCGGTGGAGTGACCCAATGTGAGAAAGGGGCCAATGCCGGGATATAATCCATTAACAAAAAAACGATCAACGTGGAAAGTATACCTACATAAATTACTTTGTTGTTTTGCTGTAAAGCTGATACTGAAATCATATTTCTACCTTTCTTTAAATGTTATTTTCTGTTTCGGAGTGCAAAGGTAGTATATGTTTCGATAGATCACCAATCGTTTTTATTTATAGGTTATAACTTTTCTTTATAATGTTCGGCAAACTGCATAAATAAAGCCGGCAATCCGTTTTCCTGTCCCTGCAACTGCACAAAGTCAAATTCCCGAAACATAGATAAATCTTTTATTTCCAGTACTTTCATCTCACCTGCATACAATTCTTTATTGACAGAACGTATAGAAAGAATCCCCAAGCAATCACAGTTTTCCAAAAAAAGTTTGATGCTTTCCGTACTTCCCAAATACATTTTCACATTCAGGTCTGATAACTTTATATTGTGCTTTTGAAGAGCTGCCAATAAGATATCCAATGTTCCAGATCCTCTTTCACGCAACACCAAAGGAATTTTTTTAAACTCTTCTAATGTGATTTCATCATATTCCGTCCATTTACTGTGAGTATGAACAACAGGAACCAATTCATCTTGCAGAAATGAAGTATACTTCAAATTAGGCTGCCGGATATTTCCCTCCACCAAAGCAAGGTCTATGCGATGTTCCTGCAGAGCTTTTTCCACTTCCAAAGAATTTCCGTTAAATAAAGACAGAGAGACTTGTGGGAATTTCTCGATAAAGCGTGCCAACAATGGAGGAAGCACATACTGGGCAATAGTGGTACTGGCTCCCAAACGCAGCTTTCCGATATGTTCATTACGCAACAGATTCATTTCATACTCCAGTCGTCCGTATTCTTCCAATATCTTCTCGCAGTGCTCCAGTAACAGCCTTCCGGCATCAGTCAGCGATATTTTATTCCCCATCCGCTCAAAGAGACGCGTCTGATACATCGTCTCTAACTCCTGAATATGCTTTGTTATGGCAGGCTGACTGATGAAAAGCTCTTGAGATGCCTTAGTAAAGCTAAGGTTCTTTGCCACACAACAGAATACTCTCAACCGAAAATCAGACATAGTGCTACTTTTATTACAACTCATCGGCTTTTATCCCTAAAGCTTGCAAAACAGCGAATCCCAACATCTCCCACTGATAAGCAATCGCTTCAGTCGGTGGATTCATGCCAAAGACAGTCATTCCGTCTTTTCCGTCCACCTTATTTAATATAGCGGGAACTTCATTGCCATACTCTTCTTCCGCAGGAACCGCTATCAAGCGTTTCACATCCTTCGCATCCGCAACCACCCTCAGTGATTCAAGAAACAATTCATCCCTTCCTGCCATATCCGAAGGCTCAAAAGAATAAAAAGCGAACTCACCCAAGTGACTTTTAAAAGCTACATTATTCAATTCTTGACGCAAATCTCCCGGTTGGCAAGTGCTCATATTCTCACTTTCCTTATCATAAATAAGCAATACCTGAATATTATTCTCCCCGAATTGTAGTCCGGCATCCAAAGCCAGGCACTCCATCAGCACCGGCAGATCAGCCTTTGGCAATTCACGCCCCAATACGGTACTAAAGTGCTTTTTCAAGTCGCCACACACTCTGTTCAAATATGCTGCATCTACCAGCATTACAGTTTCTGCAAAATTCATCTCATTCGCCATATTCTTACTTTTGTCATTTTCTTTTCTACATTACCGGTCTAAAGATAGAAATAATCTTTTCTCCTTCCGAAAGTTTTCTGCCTTTTTGTATCCAATTCGGACTTTTTTTCATTTAAGAGCTCTTACACCCTGCCATTTTGTCTGATTCTTTTACCCCAACCACCTGTTTTTCCTCTGCTTTCAGCTTTTGGCAAAGTATTTGAGCATTCTTTACCGAAATCGCTTAAAGCATTGAACAAAGACGTAACGATTCCGTTTTCAATAGGTATTTTGAAATAAAACAGAAAGGAGATACAATATGAATTTTAACAACTTCACAATTAAATCACAAGAGGCAGTGCAGGAAGCTGTGAACCTTACGCAAACCCGCGGACAGCAGGCTATCGAACCGGTTCATTTGCTGGCCGGTGTGCTGAAAGTTGGTGAAAACGTGACTAACTTTATCTTCCAGAAATTGGGGATGAATGCACAACAGGTTACGTTAGTCATCGACAAACAGATAGACTCACTGCCAAAGGTCAGCGGCGGAGAACCTTATCTGAGCCGCGAAAGCAACGAGGTATTACAAAGGGCAACCCAGTATTCTAAAGAAATGGGAGATGAATATGTTTCACTGGAAGCTATCATTCTGGCATTACTGAATGTAAAGAGTACCGTTTCTACTATTCTGAAAGATGCGGGTATGACCGACAAAGATTTACGTGCTGCAATCACAGAACTACGGAAAGGAGAAAAAGTAACTTCTCAATCCAGCGAAGACACTTATCAGTCCTTAAGTAAATATGCCATCAACTTAAATGAGGCTGCCCGCAGTGGAAAGCTCGACCCGGTTATCGGCCGTGATGAGGAAATCCGGCGAGTATTACAAATATTAAGCCGACGTACCAAGAATAATCCGATTTTAATCGGTGAACCGGGTACAGGTAAGACAGCCATCGTTGAAGGTTTGGCACACCGTATCATTCGTGGTGACGTGCCCGAAAACCTGAAAAACAAACAGATTTATTCATTGGACATGGGTGCACTGGTAGCCGGTGCCAAATATAAAGGTGAATTTGAGGAACGTTTGAAATCGGTTATCAATGAGGTGACAAAGTCGGAAGGCAGTATTATTTTGTTCATTGACGAAATCCATACTTTGGTAGGAGCCGGAAAAGGTGAAGGAGCAATGGATGCTGCCAATATCCTGAAACCTGCATTGGCACGTGGTGAACTTCGCAGCATCGGTGCCACAACCCTTGACGAGTATCAGAAATACTTTGAAAAGGACAAAGCTTTGGAACGCCGTTTCCAAACTGTAATGGTTGCCGAACCGGATACTTTAAGCACCATCTCTATTCTGCGTGGATTAAAAGAGCGATATGAAAATCATCATAAGGTTCGTATTAAAGACGAAGCCATTATTGCTGCCGTAGAACTGAGCAACCGTTACATCACCGAACGTTTCCTGCCCGACAAGGCTATCGACCTGATGGACGAGGCGGCAGCCAAACTCCGTATGGAGCGCGACTCCGTGCCCGAAGAGCTGGATGAAATCTCACGCCACTTGAAGCAGTTGGAGATTGAGCGTGAAGCCATCAAGCGCGAAAAAGACGAACCGAAGTTGCAACAGCTGAATAAGGAAATTGCCGAACTGAAGGAACAAGAAACTTCCTATAAGGCAAAATGGCAAAGTGAGAAAGAACTGGTGAACAAGATTCAGCAGAACAAACAGGAAATAGAGCAACTGAAGTTTGAAGCCGACAAAGCGGAACGTGAAGGCGATTACGGCAAAGTAGCCGAAATCCGTTACGGTAAATTGCAGGCTCTGGAGAATGAAATCAAAGATATTCAGGAAGACTTAAAGCATAAACAGGGCGACAACGCCATGATTAAAGAAGAAGTCACTGCCGAAGATATCGCCGATGTGGTTTCACGCTGGACGGGTATTCCGGTGAACAAGATGCTGCAAAGCGAACGTGACAAATTATTGAATCTGGAACAGGAGCTGCACTTGCGTGTGGTGGGACAAGAAGAGGCCATTGCCGCTGTTTCCGATGCGGTTCGCCGTAGCCGTGCCGGACTGCAAGACCCGAAGCGTCCGATTGGTTCATTCATTTTCCTAGGTACTACCGGTGTAGGTAAGACGGAGCTGGCTAAGGCATTGGCCGATTATCTGTTTGACGACGAAGGTCTGATGACCCGTATCGATATGAGTGAATACCAGGAGAAGCACTCCGTATCCCGACTGATTGGAGCGCCTCCCGGATATGTAGGCTATGACGAAGGCGGCCAGTTGACGGAAGCCGTAAGACGTAAACCTTATTCTGTGGTATTGTTTGACGAAATCGAAAAAGCCCACCCCGATGTGTTCAACATCTTGTTGCAAGTATTGGATGACGGCCGGCTGACAGACAATAAGGGACGGACGGTGAATTTCAAGAACACCATCATCATCATGACTTCCAACCTGGGCAGCTCTTATATTCAGAGCCAGTTTGAAAAGATTAATGATGAGAATCGGGAAGTGATAGTCGAAGAGACAAAGAAAGAAGTAATGTCGATGCTGAAAAAGACCATCCGGCCGGAGTTCCTGAACCGTATTGACGAGACAATCATGTTCTTGCCTTTGAATAAAGAAGAGATTGAACAGATTGTGATGCTGCAAATCGGCGGTATCAAGAACATGCTCGCCGACAACGGAATCACTCTGCAGATGACAGATGAAGCCATCCGTTTCATTGCCAGCACAGGATATGACCCGGAGTTTGGAGCTCGTCCGGTGAAGCGTGCTATCCAACGCTACTTACTGAACGACTTGTCAAAGAAATTATTATCTCAGGAGGTAGACCGTTCTAAACCGATTATAGTAGAAACTGCGGGAGACGGATTGATATTCCGTAACTAATTCTCTATAATCAAACTATATAAAACGCCCTCCCTGCGAATGATTCGAAATTTGCAGGGAGGGCGTTTTATAAATAATAAAGAAAAGTATTATTTTCCTTCTTCTGCAGCCGGTTCTTCAGTGGCAACCGCATTTTGCTCTACAAAATCCGTAATACCATTGCTTACCAAGATATTGTACCATGACAACAGCTTCTTGATGTCACTTGCGTGCACACGGTCACGGTCATAGTTGGGAAGAATTTCTGCAAAATAAGCATGCAACTCGTTTGCAGATACTTTCTTATAGTCAATAGAAGCCACAGCCCCGTTCTCTTTGTTTTTCACTGATTCCAACACTTTGCTCAAAGGCACTTCTTCTGCATCTGTATACATCGCTATATCAGCCAATGAAATAACTTTGTCCTGTCCATAAGCCGGAATTCTTTTTTTAGCGGCGTCAACTGTTTCTACAATCAACATATTCTTTCCTGAAGAAATCAATTTATATAATCCGGGCTTACCCGCGATTGATAAAATGGTCTTTAACATACTATTTCTATTTTATTTATGGTTTGAGGCAGCAAAAGTACAATTCGCGATTGAAACTCCCAAATTTATTATACGAATTTTCCTGATTTTAATTCTTCAATTACCTGAGTCAACTGTGGAAGCAGCGGAACAGTACCATCATTCAAAACCGTAAAATCTGCCCTACTTCGTTTTTCTTCGTCATCAAGTTGTGCCAAGATACGTGCACGCACCTGTTGTTCTGTTGCATTATCGCGCTGCATAGCCCGCTTCACCCTTAACTCCAATGGTGCATAAACCATCACTACAGCATCTACTGTATTTTCAAAACCGGCCTCATAAAGAATGGCAGATTCCATACCCGCTATCTCACACTCTTTCAGTTCTCCAATCCAACGGATAAAATCCTCCCTCACCCTAGGATGAATAATAGCATTGATTTGTCTCACATGCTCAGGAGACGAAAAAAGATAAGAAGCGAGCAGAGGTTTATTCAAAGCTCCTTCTTTATCATAGACCTCTTTTCCCAATAAAGCAATAAGCTCCCGACGAATTCCCTCATCGGATACCATCAAGCGCTTAGCTTCATTATCAGCATTGTAGACCGGCACATCCATTGTCTCCAGTAAGTGAGAAATATATGATTTCCCACTGCCAATACCTCCGGTAATAGCTATCTTAATCATTGAATATTATTTGTTGTTCAATCAGATAATCCACCTCTTGCGGATTAAGACGCACATGATTCACATAGCGGGGAACAGATTTAAGTTTCACCGGACACTTTTCTCCTTTATTATTCAGTAGTTCCTCGTAAGTCACTCCTATAAAAAAATCTTCAGCCGTAATTGCCTTGAAATGACTCAGTCCGACCTGAAAAGTAACCTGCACTTTGGAGGGAAAGGTACGCAATACTTTATCAGGAGGAAAATTCACACCACGCACAGGTACCTCCACACTCTTCTCTGCATATACATCCAGCATGAGCGTTACATCATTAAAGTCGGGAATAAACCGGGCTCCTTTCACTTTTGCCAGACTGATGCGGCGATGAGTCGTATCAGACAGATTCTCTAATACCACCGACTCTGTATAGGCCGTAGTAATGGTATCCAATATTTCCTGAGGAGCATAGACCATTACCGAATCAGGAGAATAGATAACATCAGAAATATAATACTGACGATCTAAATCAATTTTTCCCTGCAACTTGACAGGAACTTTTTTAGCTTCCCCCTTAGTATAAATAAACTCCAATGTGTCAGGCCGAACAGTCAGCAAGCGAGTCGACTGGTTCAATTGACCTGTAATTTTCTTCAACAGAGTAGAAACCGGAATACGTACTTGCGTGCCTTTGCTCTCATAATCCTTAAAATCAATTGTAACCGGATAGAAAGTTTGCCCCAACATATAATTGGTCAATACAGTTCCTCTATCCTTCACTCCTATCTTTAACTCACTGGGTAACTCGGAAGTCAGCACCACATTATTGGGGACATTCTTCATACGGAGAGGAATCGAAAATTCTGTTTCATAATCATCATTCAATATCTGAAGCAACCAAAAACAGAAAGAAACGAATACAAAAAACAAGAAAATCAGAAACTCCCTACTATTACGACTAAGCAGGAAGCTTCTGATTTTCTCTAATGTCCTCAAATAGTAAATACGTATGTTCCTTTTGTCGAACATAGCTTATATAAGTTTTACTTTGTTTGTTGGTTTGCAGCAGCGTTAGCATAGATAGAATTTCTATCAATCTTAATCTTCACGCCTGATGCAACTTCCAATACTACAGTACTATCTTCTATTTCTTTAATTTTTCCATAAATGCCACCGGCAGTTATCACTTCCTGACCTACTTCCAGATTCTTACGGAAATTTGCAATTTCTTTCTGTTTCTTATTCTGCGGACGAATCATGAAGAAATACATAATAGCGAAAATAGCTACCATCATAATCAGGAATGAGTAATCGCCTCCGCCTGCAGCCTGCAGAAATACAAATGATAAATTCATACTTTCAAGTTTTTTTAGTTTATAATGTTGTTACACTTACGATAACAAACAAAGATATTAATTTTTCGTCAGCTTGTTTTCTTTTTTTAATTGATTAACGATTCCATCCAATGTACCGTTAATAAATCCACCACTTTTAGGAGTACTATACAACTTAGCGATTTCCACATATTCATTGAGCGACACACTTACGGGGATATTAGGAAAGCTAAGAACTTCCGCCAAAGCAATCTGCATGATAATCACATCCATAAATGCCACACGGTCAAGATCCCAATTCTTTGTGTTCTCACTGATAAGATGACGATAATAGTCAGAGTTCAAAATAGCGCGGCGGAACAAACGGCGTGCGAAATCTTGATCTTCATCATCTTTAAACTCAGGTAACAACTCTTGTTTAGCACCATTTTTTTCTTCAAAACGCTTGATTGTTTTAAGAACAAAAGTGTCTACAATTTCCTTGTCATCGTTCCAATACAAGCTTTGGTCTTCCAGCACTTGGTCAAGTTCTGCATTATTGAAGATTATCTTCTTATATATTTTGCGCCATACTTCACGGTCTTCCTCATAAGAAGAAGTTTCACTTGCCATATACTCCTTATATATGTCACTTTCCATAATTTGCTCACACAGACTTTTCACAAAATCCGCTTCATTTTCCCACGTTTTCTTCTGATTGCCGGCAAAATCCAATAACTGTTTATTCACCTCCAATTGGGCAATAAAACGATTCTCTACAAATTTGGTGTTGGGAAACAATTCTTCCTTAGTAGGGATAAGTTTGTTTTTCGCAGCATTCAGTTTTTTGTTAGCCTGTTTAGTTACCTCAACCATTAAAAGCAATAGATAGTTATACAAATCATATGCTTTAGAGAGACTAAAGAACAACTCCTTCTCGGCAGTATCCAAGTTTTTCCCTCCGTTCTGATAATAAGCATAGATTATCTGAACTATCTTAAGACGAATAAGAACTCTATTTATCATAATTCACATAAAATTATTAAGGAGTTGCAAAAGTAGGAAAATTCATTGATTTCACATAACATAATTACATTTTTTAATGCAAAATTTGCATAGAAAAGCGGAAAACGCTTTTTTCTTCGAAGTTTATGAGCAAATTCTTTGCCCATTAAAAAAAAATATCCAATTTTGAAGCCGATTTATAAAGATTCAAATTATGGAAGAGAAAAAGAAAAGTGTAGTGGATGGTGATAAAGAAATAGTTTTCTCAAAAGCCATTAAAGCGGGAAAACGTATTTATTATTTAGATGTGAAGAAAAACCGGAAAGATGAAATGTTCTTGGCTATCACAGAAAGTAAGAAAATTGTATCGGGTGAAGGTGACGATTCACAAGTGAGTTTTGAAAAGCATAAAATCTTCCTATATAAAGAGGATTTTGAGAAGTTTACAAACGGACTTCAACAGGCTATTCAGTTCATTACTGACGAACAAGGTCCGATAGAACCCCACCACAGCGAAGACATGCCGGAAGAAAAAAGAACTGAAAACGAAAGTGAAGAAGCTCTAAGCTCTAGTGAAATAAAAATAGATATTGACTTCTGATTTAATGTATAAGTAAGAGTCCGGATTAAAAAATCCGGGCTCTTTTTGGTTAAATCAAAAATAAGCATTACTTTTGCACCGCTTTTTTAAGCTCCATCGTGTGATATACCACATCGTGTGATGGCGAATTAAGCAACAAAATCAACTTAATTTAGAGTAACACAAAAAATTAAAGAACAATGAAATCAATTGAAATTAAAGGTTCTGTAAGAACAGACCTCGGAAAGAAAGCAACTCGTGAATTGCGTAAAAACAATGGTGTTCCTTGCGTAGTATACGGAGTACAGAAAGATGAAAACGGAAATCCTGTAGCAACTCATTTTTCAGTAACTACCGACGGTTTGCGTAATCTGGTATACACACCGCACATCTACGTTGTAGATTTGAACATCGATGGCAAAACAGTAAACGCTATCATGAAAGATATCCAGTTCCACCCTGTCAAGGATTCTATCCTTCACGTTGACTTCTATCAGATTGACGAAGCTAAACCTATTGTAATGGAAGTTCCCGTTCAGTTGGAAGGTTTGGCAGAAGGTGTACGTGCCGGTGGTAAATTGGCATTGCAGATGCGTAAACTGAAAGTTAAAGCTTTATATAATGCAATTCCTGAACGTCTGACTATTGACGTTACTGCTTTAGGCTTGGGTAAAACCATCAAAGTTGGCGAATTACACTATGAAGGATTGGAATTAATTAATGCCAAGGAAGCTGTTGTTTGTGCAGTTAAATTAACTCGTGCCGCACGTGGTGCTGCTGCAACTGCAGGTAAATAATTACTAACCCCTTAATCCTTTTCAATGAAATATTTGATTGTAGGACTGGGTAATATAGGTGAAGAATACCGAAATACCCGTCACAACATAGGATTCAATGTATTGGACGCCCTTGCAAAGGCGTCCAATCTTGTTTTTACCGATGGCCGTTACGGTGCAACTGCCACCATGTCACTCAAAGGACGTCAACTTATCTTGTTGAAGCCTTCTACATATATGAACCTGAGTGGCAACGCTGTACGTTATTGGATGCAGAAGGAAAACGTTCCATTGGAAAATGTGTTGATAATAGTAGATGACTTAGCCCTTCCTTTCGGAGCTTTACGCCTGAAAAGTAAGGGTAGCGATGCCGGTCATAACGGATTGAAGCATATAGCCGCCACATTAGGAACTCAAGCATATGCCCGCCTGCGCTTTGGTATTGGCAATGACTTTCCACGCGGAGGGCAAATAGATTTTGTATTGGGACACTTTACAGAGGAAGATATGAAAACTATGGACGAACGTGTGGAATTAGCATGTGAAATAATCAAAAGTTTCTGCCTGGCCGGTATTAATATAACCATGAACCAATACAATAAAAAGTAATGGCTGAAGCAAGAATAGATAAATGGATGTGGGCGTCACGCATCTTTAAAACGCGCACAATAGCTGCAGAAGCTTGTAAAAAGGGCCGTGTAAGCATAAACGGTTCACAAGTCAAACCGGCACGTACGGTAAAACCGGGAGATGTGATAGAGGTACGCAAACCGCCTATCACTTATTCTTTCAAAGTTTTACAAGCAATAGAAAAACGTGTCGGTGCAAAACTTATTCCTGAAATTCTGGAGAATGTTACTTCACCGGAACAATATGAACTATTGGAAATGAGTAAAATCAGCGGTTTTGTCGATCGCGCCCGTGGCACCGGACGTCCTACAAAGAAAGACCGACGCAGTATGGATGAGTTTATCACACCGGAATATTTGCCGGACGATGATGACTTTGATTTCGATTTTGACTTTGAAGAGGAATAGATACTAATAAGTATTAATATCCCCCTTGTTTTCCATCAGAACGAAGTGAAAATATGTATGAGCCTACACGTATACGTGCAAGGCCATACATGCTAATCACAGGGATATAAATACTTCACAACTTATATATTAATATTGTATCTCTTTCTTCTTACCCAACAAATGATAAACATCATCTCTCTCGCCCACTACCCATACTACATCACCTTCACAAAAAATCATATTAACATCCGGTCGGATCAAATTACCATCGCCTCGTTCTACCCCTACCACCAAACATCTATAATCATCACGAATACCGCTCTCCTTAATACTCTTACCCAAGAAAAGAGAATTACCATCCACCATAAACTGCTTCAAGTTCATCTCACGCTTCTCAATATCCTCTTCTTCAGCAGCAGAAGAGACTCGCTCCACCTGACGGGCAAATTCCCCCAACTGCTCATCCGTACCGATAACCTGAATTGTATCGCCGGGAAACAAACGGACATTGGCACCCGGAATGTTGATACGATGCATCCCGCGAATAATAGAAGCAACATGCACCCCATATTTATATCCCAAATTCAACTCTTTCAGTGTATGTCCTGCCCAAAGAGAATCCGCCGGCACCTCGAAATCCGAAAGATGAATATCACGTGACAATAAATGTCCCTCATATTCCGGCCGCTTCTGTCCCGTAAATTCAGCATGCATATCACGGAAGCGTAAATTCTGTATAAAAGTACGTTCCATAAAAATGGACTGTTTCTTCAACCAGCGCGAAAGCATCATCATACAAACCAAAATAATAGCAATACCAACCATCAATGCAGTAGATGCCTTGAAAATATTCTCGATAATAAACAAAACAAAAGCCACAGCTATCACCATTCGCAATAAAATGGTGGATAATAACGGAGCACGGTTATAACGATTATCCTGCCACAATGCCTGAAACTCAACTGAATGATTCTTCTTCATAATAATAGCACGCAAAAATGGCGATATACATACAATTGTAAACACTGCACCCGCCAAATTCGCCCAAAACAAAGGTAAACTTGCCCGAAACAGAGGAATGATGAAATGGAAAGAAAGGACAATTACCGCAATGCAAAGCACCGAATAGATGGCGACAATGCGAATAATAGCGGTCAATAGTTTTCTCCAATTATTCTCATGGTTCACCGTCTGCGAACCCGAAGAGTAGCGATCTAAAATTTTTCTCCATTTGTTTGGCAAAACCTTCTCTACCCGATGATAAGCGGGAACAGCAAGACGAATCATATAAGGAGTAAGGAACGTAGTAATAACCGAAACCGCTACCACTATAGGATACAGAAAATCACTGGTTACATGTAGGCTTACTCCCAATGAAGCGATAATGAAAGCAAACTCTCCAATCTGCGTCAGGCTAAAACCACACTGCATTGCCACCTTTAGTGGCTGACCTGCAAGAATCACACCTCCGGTTCCAAATATAACCTGTCCCAAAAGAATAGATAAAGTAATGGCAACAATGGGCCATGCATACTCCACAATCATGGCAGGGTCCACCATCATACCAACCGAAACAAAGAATATTGCGCCAAACAAATCCTTAACCGGCGCCACCAGTTTCTCTATACTCTCTGCCTCTACCGTCTCCGCCAAAATAGAACCCATGATGAAAGCACCGAAAGCCGGAGAAAAACCTACTTTTGCCGCCAGTACTACCATTCCAAAGCACATAGCCAAAGAAACGATAAGCAATGTTTCACTCCCCATCCACTTACGTGAACGTTTCAGAAAAATAGGAATAAGATATATTCCTACTACAAACCAAAGAATCAGAAAGAATACTAACTTACCAATACTGTAAATCATCTCCGTACCCTCAAAATTCTTACTTACAGCCATTGTACTCAGCATCACCATCAACACAATGGCAAGAATGTCTTCCAGTATCAAAATGCTAAGCACCAACCCGGCAAACCGTTGCTGCCGTAACCCCAAATCATCGAATGCCTTATAAATAATGGTCGTTGAAGACATTGCCAGCATACCGCCCAGATAAAGGCAGTCCATGTGTTTCCATCCAAAAGACCAACCGGCTACCATCCCGACCAATATCATACAAAATATAATGGTACACGCCGCTATAATAGCAGTACCTCCGACTTTCATAAGCTTTTTGAAACTAAACTCCAATCCTAAAGCAAAAAGTAGGAAAATAACACCGATATCAGACCAAGTATGAATATTTGCCGTATCTATTACTGATGGTGTATAAGGCATATGCGGGCTTGCCAAAAACCCGGCTACAATATAGCCCAAGACTAAAGGCTGCCTCAACCGTTTAAATATCAGCGTCATAATACCGGCGCAAATAAGAATCAAGGCAAGGTCACTTATAAGGGGAGCCAATTCTGACATAACAATATTTTTTTGCCTGCAAAATTATAAATTATCTATCAACTGTGGAGTCTTTCACCTGCTTATTTTGTGATAAGTACTTTGTTTTAACTCATTGTCTGCATAACGATAAATATTATGGCAGGTTGGCAAAAAAAATCTCCTCCACCCATACCACAGGCAAGATGAAGGAGATAAAAAAATGAATAATATTACTTTCTGAACGGTGGTTTGACAACCATCGCCTTTAATTTGCGTCCACGCACATCAATGAAAACCTCTGTGCCCGGTGTAGCATAAGCAGTTTGAATATATCCCATACCGATACCGATTTTACGAATCGGAGACATCGTTCCACTGGTTACTTCACCAACCTTTTCTCCCTCTGCATTTACCAACTCATAACCATGGCGAGGTATACCGCGATCAATCATTTCAAAACCAACCAATTTGCGATTCAAACCTTCTGCTTTCTGCTTTTCAAGAATAGCACGTGCTGTAAAATCCTTTCCTTCAACAAACTTGGTAATCCAACCTAAGCCCGCCTCCAATGGAGAGGTGGTATCACTCAGATCATTACCATAAAGACAGAATCCCATCTCCAGGCGCAAAGTATCGCGTGCACCCAGTCCTATAGGCTTGATACCTTCAGGAGCACCGGCTTCAAAGATGGCATTCCAAATCGCTTCACCGGCTTCAGGATAGAAATAAAGCTCAAAGCCTCCGGCTCCGGTATATCCGGTATTAGAAATAATCACGTCTTTCTGACCGGCAAATTCTCCGGTAGTAAACGCATAATAAGGTATTTCAGACAGATTCACCGAAGTGAGTTTCTGTAAAACCTCCATTGCTTTCGGACCCTGGATAGCCAACTGCGCCATGCGATCGGAAGCATTTTCCAATTCAGCACCCGCCGTGTTATGGCTGACACACCAATTCCAGTCTTTCTCTATATTGGCAGCATTCACAACCAACAAGTATTTTTCCGGTTCGTAATGATATACCAATAAATCATCTACAATACCTCCCTCTTCGTTGGGGAAACAAGTATACTGAGCCTTACCAATAGGCAAAACAGCTACATTATTAGAAGTCACTTGCTGCAAGAAAGCCAATGCATTCGGGCCTTTTACCCAAAATTCTCCCATGTGGGAAACATCAAATACACCCACTGCATTGCATACAGTGAGATGTTCATCGATAATTCCCGAATATTCGATAGGCATATTATAGCCGGCAAATTCGTGCATCTTTGCTCCCAGAGCAATGTGTTTCTCGGTAAACGGAGTCGTTTTCATGTTATTATTCAATTATTTTTTAAGGTTATTATATTCGTCTTATCTTGCCACCAATTCTGAAATCTTCACCACTACCATCATGGCTTTTTCCAATGACTGAATAGGAGCAAACTCATATCTGCCGTGGAAATTCAGACCGCCGGCAAAAATGTTCGGACAAGGCAGTCCTTTGAAAGAAAGTTGTGCACCATCCGTTCCGCCACGAATCGCTTTCACCTTCGGAGTCACACCGGCTTCTTCCATTGCCTTGAAAGCTATATCGATAATATGCATGACCGGTTCAATCTTTTCACGCATATTATAATACTGATCTTTCAATTCTACTGTCACTGTTTCTTCACCATATTTCTTATTAATCTCAGCTGCCCACTTCAACATATTCTCTTTACGCGCTTCAAATTTGGCACGGTCATGGTCACGAATGATGTAAGACAGCGTAGTTTGTTCCACCTCACCGGTAATACCTACCAAATGATAGAATCCTTCATAGTTTTCTGTACACTGGGGAGTCTCTCCATCCGGCAATAAATTCATAAACTGATTGGCCACACACATGGAATTTATCATCTTATTCTTGGCATATCCCGGATGCACGTTACGACCCTTTACAACTACTTTGGCAGAGGCTGCATTGAAATTTTCAAATTCCAGCTCACCTACCTCTCCTCCATCCATTGTATAAGCCCATTCACAACCAAACTTTTCCACATCAAACTTATGAGCACCCAACCCAATTTCTTCATCTGGATTGAAACCTACCCGAATCTTTCCATGTTTAATTTCGGGATGCTCTTTCAAATAAACCATCGCAGTAATGATTTCTGCAATACCGGCCTTATCGTCAGCTCCCAGCAGCGTCTTTCCATTGGTTACAATCAAATCTTCTCCTTTGTGGTCCAGCAATTCAGGGAACCGATTAGGAGAAAGAACAACATTCTCTTCCTCACACAAGACAATATCCGAACCGTCATAACCATAAACGATACGCGGAGTCACTCCTGCACCGGTCATATCAGGACTGGTATCCATGTGAGCAATAAATCCTATCGTTGGTACCGGTTTGTCGGTATTTGCCGGCAAGGTAGCAAAAAGATAACCATTCTCGTCCAATGAAATTTCTTCAAAGCCCAGTTGTTCCAATTCAGATCTCAAGTATTGTGCAAATACCATTTGTTTGGGTGTACTGGGCGTCACACCACTATTATCGTCTGATTGAGTATCGAAACTTACATACTTTAAAAATCGTTCTATCAGTGTCATTTTATCTTCCTATTTTTAATATTCAATGCTGTAAAAATAGGAAAAGAGCCGTGAATTGCCAAACAATTCACGGCTCTTTTTTCATTCTATCTTATTATTTTGATATCAGAAACAACTGGAACCATCAAAACAATGCGTACAAACTTTGCACTTTGGCAAACCGATAGCTTCAATTAAGGTTTCCAATGTATTGAACTTCAACGAAGTCAATCCGAAACGGTCGGCAATCATTTGCACCATCTTTTGGTATTGAGGTGAATCTGTTGCAGCATATTTTTCAAGATCTTTATTCTCATCTCCTTCTATTTCCTTAATCATGCGGCGTGTTATCAACTCCAAGTCACCTTTTGATGCAGTAAAGCCAAGGAAAGGACAACTGTAAATCAACGGCGGGCACGCAATACGCATGTGAACCTCTTTTGCTCCATAATCATATAAAATCTTCACATTATCACGAAGTTGAGTTCCACGTACAATGGAATCATCACAAAACAAAACACGTTTTCCTTCCAGCATGGCACGATTGGGAATCAGCTTCATTTTTGCTACCAACGAACGCATTTCCTGATTGGCAGGAGTAAAGCTGCGAGGCCATGTGGGAGTATATTTGGTTATGGCACGATGATAAGGAATGCCTTTTCCTTCGGCATACCCCAGCGCCATACCTACGCCGGAATCAGGAATACCACAGGCACAATCCACTTCCGAATTATCCTTCTGCCCCATTTTATAACCACTCATAAAACGCACTTCCTCCACATTCCTACCCTCATAGCAAGAAACCGGGAAACCATAATACACCCACAAAAAAGAACAAATCTGCATTCCTTCATTCGGCTTGCGCATTTGTTCCATTCCATCGGCACGCAAGCGGATAATTTCGCCGGGACCCACATATTTTTCAATTTCATAATCCAGATTCGGCAGACTGCTCGACTCGCTGGTCGCAGCATAAGCCCCCTCTTTCTTACCAATCACTATGGGAGTACGTCCCCATTTATCACGCGCCACAATAATACCGTCTTCAGTCAGCAGCAACATGGAGCACGACCCTTTTATCTTATTAAATACATTTTCGATGCCATCTACAAAGTCCTTGCCCTGAACAATAAGCAATGCTATCAATTCCGTTGGGTTTGTCTTCCCCAAACTCATTTCGGAAAAATGCATATTCGCAGCCAGCAAGTCACGCTCCAGTTCCGAAATATTCTGAATCTTGGCTACTGTAACAATGGCAAATTTACCCAAATGCGAATTGATTACTATCGGCTGAGGATCTGTATCACTAATAATACCTATACCCGAGTTACCTTTAAACTTCGGGAGTTCCAATTCAAACTTTGTGCGGAAATAAGAGTTTTCCAAATTATGGATAGACCTCATAAATCCTTCTCCCTTGGCATAAGTAGCCAAGCCTCCTCTTTTTGTACCTAAATGTGAATTATAGTCCGTTCCGTAAAATAAATCGGTAACGCACTCAGTCTTTGAGACTGTTCCAAAAAAACCACCCATTCCTTTTTGCTGTTTTTTGTTTAGGGTGCAAAATTACTAAAATCTCTGGAATAAACGAACAAAAAAAACAAAATGGTACCGAATAGCTTATGAATAAAATGTTTGCTGTGACAAATCCGACCTAACATTCCACCACCCGATACAATGCGTACGTACGTGTGGCCCGATGCGTACGTACATGTAGGCTTACGCATATATATGTGTAGGCTGATGCCACCGTATGTATAGACCTATGATCAGGCTGAGTGCTGCAAAAAGACCTTGAGGTTTTCAAAAAAGCTCGGTAAGTTTATTAAAAAGATGCCGAGGTTTTACGGAAACACACCGACCTTTTTCAAAAAGCTCGGCATCTTTTTCACATAGGGGCAGATGGAATCATCCCCTCACTAAGCCGATCATTCCTTCTTTCCGTTCATCCTTACATATTAGCCAAAACACATTATCAATCAATCGATTAATAATGACAGGATATCCATTCATTCTCCTTTCAGTCGTGCTTCCCAAGCTGCTTTCAAATCTGCCTTCAGTATTTATCTGTATCAAAAAAAGTCTTACAGATGAAAGGAGGCTGAAAAGACAATACGAGATGTCCATTCACTACCGAAATCCGCCATAACAGGGCGTTTCAACGACTAATGAAAGGAGGAAGGAAGAGACAGATTTTTCCGTTTGTATGGCGAAAAACACAGTTATTTTTTTATGAATTCAGTCATTGCACGGCAAGCCACTTTGGGTATTTCACGATTACTGTTTATTTTCTCCACCCTCTTCCGCCACCTCCATGTGTTCTTTAAAAGTCGCGGGATTTTTACTTTCCGAGATCTCTTTGGTGGAAAGTTCTGCCAGCATATTGAGCACCAACTCCTTATTGGTCATATTATCGCGCAAATTTTCCTTTTTCAGTCCTTTGAATTGTTTATATTTCTTGGCGGTCATATCACTCCATGTCTGATAAATAATGTCAGTGAGGGTAGCAAATTGCACTCCCTCTTGCAGTCCGTGCCGTTTCCATTCGTGTGTAAGGTCTTTGCGAATCTCTATAGATTTGAGTCGCCGGTTAATCCAACTATTCGAATAACCCAACCGTTTGTAGTCCATTAATGCTTAGTTAATGGAAAGTTCGGGATCTTGCATTTGGTCAAGACGTTCGGCAGCCACTTGCGTCATCCATAGCTTAAAAGGTTCTGCTTTGGGCGATGGAATAGATTGAATGAGGCGGAGAAGTTGCTGTGTGTCAGCCACATCAGTTAAATACATTTTTCCGTCAGTCGATTTCATTTTCAGTTGCCTACAATTTGTAGCCAACTCACTTCCTTCCTTTTTAAGACGTGTCTTCAAAACGCTCCAATACTTGCGTGGATTAGGGCTATCCGTTAAGACAGCTACTACATCTACTATTGAGAAGTACCATTTTTCTTCTTTATCGTCCCAAATGGTTCGGACTTTCTTTACTTCAAAAAGCTTGATGGCATTGTGTTGGGTCATGATATTATATTTTTAATTCTTAGTTTTAAGTTGAAACCTTTGCCAAGCCGCTTAGCCAATTCAGTTGGCTAAAACCTTTCTCAATCAAGACTTCTCCTATCCTATATTATTCGTTGTTTATTGTCTTTGGGGAAATACTTTTTATAAATTCTCTTGAACAGCATGTTTTGCTGTGGTATCCGAAAAATTGGAATAGAGTTTGGAAAGTGTTCCCATCAAGATAACCTCCAATATTTTCCATACAAATGGCAAGTCAGGTTCGCTATATTTGCGGAAGTGTTCAGTAATAAAATCATCGTGAGAGCGTTCCACCTCTTTACATATAAGAGCTAAATTAGCTGCAAAACAAACCTCACTGGAAGCATGATTTCCATTCATAAACCAGAATGCAGCAAATTCAGGTGCAAAATATTTGATTATTTTTGTACGGACAGCGACTTCAATCGTTTGGATGGTAATAAAGAGCAAATATCAAACATATATCTTTATCTTACATGCTTCTTTTTCAAATATTTTTAGTAAATTATTTAATAAAAAGTTGAGACACAAAATTACCGAGCATCAGGTCGACTCTTTCTTGTCATAGTTCATCGTCTGCCCACATAATAGATGAAGTATTATAAAACATATCCTTAATTTACGAAAATGGGGCAAGATATGGTATTTAAAGTGCTGATAAGTTTCAGTAGCTTTGTTTTTTATTCTATTGGCGTATGAACTCAATATTTTTATGTACTTTTGTATGAGATGTAATCTCTACTACAAAAAATGTAAATTCAAAAAATCCATTAGAATGAACCAAGAAGATAATTACACCTGCGAAGACTGCATTTATTTCATACATGGAGTAAATGAAGAAGACGTTGATGGGGTAGCTATATCAAACTGCTCTAAGCAAGGAATGGCAAGGAGCTGGTGTCCGGATTTCAATAGTGGGTATAACTGGAAACCTAAATTCCTTGAAAAATGGGAAGAAGATTATGTGGAAGAAAGTGAGAATAATACCGCTCCTCCAGACAAGATGATTCATACCCATGGACAAATTTCACCTTGTCCTTTCTGTGGTAGCCATGAAGTTAAAACTTATAGTGATGGGACAGCACAATGTATAAAGTGCAAAGAGTGGTGGGAATACTGATAAATTCATTAGATTCATGTAGAATGCTGCTCACTTCGAATGTAACTTTTTCACAAGGTGGCATCTTGTATGAATGCTGAGATACGTTTACTTCACAGTAATAAAAGAATATGAATATAGTCGTACTTTCAGGTAGCCCTCGTAAAGGAGGTAATACCGACTTGTTAGTTGAAGCGTTTGTTAAAGGTGCTTCTGAAAAGCATAATGTGGAAGTTGTACTTGTTCGTGATCATCATATTAATCCATGTATAGGCTGTGACTCATGTTTCAAGCGTGAGAACAATTCTTGCTTTCAGAACGATAATATGCAACTGATATACGACAAACTCCTTCATGCAGACATGCTTGTTGTTGCATCACCTGTATATTTCTATGGCATCAGTTCGCAGCTAAAGGCTGTTATAGTAGGTGAAAATTTATAAGATTACAATACCCAAAGCCTTTATTATAAGCCGATAAGAAAAACTTTCCAGAATTACAGAAAAAATTTCTCTCCGAATGAATAATCCTTGCTATTTTTGCATCAAAATGCAGCAGTTATGAAATCATTATTATATATCTTTATCGGAGGAGGAACAGGAAGCGTGCTTCGTTACTTACTTACCATTGCCATTCAGCGCCAGACAGGGACGGCTTTCCCATGGGGGACTTTTGCTGTCAACTTCCTGGGTTGCATACTGATAGGTGTTTTTTATACGCTCACCTCACGCATTCATATCACCAATGAATTGCGTCTATTGCTCACTATCGGACTTTGCGGCGGGTTCACCACTTTCTCTACTTTCAGCAATGAAAGCCTTCAATTATTAAAATCAGGTTTTTATCCCACCTTCTTTGCATACGCGATTGGCAGTGTGGTTTTAGGAATTATCGGAGTCATGCTCGGAGTTTGGATGAGTGAATAGAACAAAATCTCTTCCTTTTTTGTTATTATCATAAAACCACCCAATTAAATTTTAGAATCAATATGAAAATAGCAAAGATTAAAGGAAGAGAGATTCTTGACTCACGTGGCAACCCCACTGTAGAAGTAGACGTAACATTAGAATCCGGTATCATGGGACGTGCATCTGTTCCGTCGGGTGCATCCACCGGTGAACATGAAGCTTTGGAATTACGCGACGGAGACAAGACCCGTTATGGAGGAAAAGGAGTTCTGAAAGCCATAGACAACATTAATAATATCATTGCTCCGGCATTGACCGGCATGGACTCATCAGACCAACGCGGCATTGATATGGCTATGTTGGCTTTAGACGGTACCCCCACTAAGTCCAAACTCGGAGCCAATGCCATTCTGGGCGTATCACTGGCTGTGGCAAAGGCAGCGGCAAATTATCTGGATATACCTTTATATAGATATATAGGAGGAACAAACACGTACGTATTGCCCGTGCCCATGATGAATATCATCAACGGAGGTTCGCATTCCGATTCTCCCATCGCTTTTCAGGAATTTATGATTCGCCCTGTCGGTGCCAAATCATTTCACGAAGCATTGCGCATGGGAGCAGAAGTTTTCCACGCACTGAAAACCGTATTAAAGAAGCGCGGACTGAGCACTGCTGTTGGCGACGAAGGAGGTTTCGCTCCTGTGTTGGATGGAACCGAGGATGCATTGAATTGCATTTTGGCAGCCATTGAAGCAGCCGGTTATGAGCCATTCAAACACATCACTATCGGTTTGGACTGCGCTTCTTCAGAGTTCTACCATGATGGAATCTATGATTATACGAAATTTGAAGGAACAAAAGGTGAAAAGCGTACTGCATCAGAGCAAGTGGCTTATCTGGAAAAACTGTGTTGGGATTATCCTATCGACTCCATTGAAGACGGTATGGCAGAAAATGACTGGGAAGGCTGGCGTATGCTGACCGAACGTCTTGGAAATCGCTGTCAACTGGTAGGTGATGACCTGTTCGTAACAAACGTGAAATTCCTGGAGAAAGGAATCAGCGAAGGTTGTGCCAATTCTATCCTGATTAAAGTAAACCAAATCGGTTCGCTGACCGAAACATTGGACGCCATCGAAATGGCTCAACGTAATGGCTATACCACTGTTACCAGTCACCGTTCGGGTGAGACGGAGGATGCAACTATTGCCGACATCGCCGTTGCTACCAACAGCGGACAAATCAAGACCGGTTCATTAAGTCGCAGTGACCGTATGGCCAAATACAACCAACTGCTACGCATAGAAGAAGAATTGGGAAGCCGTGCCGTTTACGGATACAAGAAAATTGCACATGATTTCAAAGTATAAGAAGGCATGTAAAGTCACCGCCTGACATAGCATTTCGGGAGTGTGTCAAAACATGGATAATGCTGCCCCTACAGCCTGACGATGGGATAGCCCGGTTTAGTTTTGACATACTCCCTTTTAGTCCTATCCCAAGGGGCTATATTTTTTCTTCATCTCTTCCACATTCATTCCCGTGAAATAGTCTTCTATAAACTCCCATCTCTGCTCATCATCCAAGGAAGTATTACCAAAAAACAATTGGAACAGCTCTATCTGTTCAAGGAATATCTTTTCATTATTTTCAAGCACGAAGTTTTTATAAGCTTCCGATGTCACCTCTTTCTCCAGCACTTCAGGCATATTAACAGTCACCTCTACCGAAGGCACACCACCTTCGACAGTAAAATCGACCACATTGAGCATTGACAAAAGATTGAGAAGCATGTTTAGGTCTGAAAAAGGCGTGGTGTAAAACAGCAACAAATCTCCTTTCACTCCTGTAATACGCTGAGAGCAGAGCTTCTGATAACGTGAGAGCAACAAGTCAAAGCCTCGGGTAACAGTAAAAACCAACTTGTCTTCATCCTTTTTCTTCGTGCTACTGATATAGCTGACGCTTCTTCCCTCCTCCACTCTCGATTCCAACAAAGAAGAAAGGAAACGTTTTGCCGAAGGAACATCCATATCATATTCGGCAAAGATACTGCGCAAATCATCTTCTTCAAACTTGCCCTTATTGCCATACAAACTAACAGTCAGCAAATCTTTCAACCGTTTCAGCAGACTCGCCAGTTTTGTGCATATATCTCCTGCATCTTCTTTCAGCAATACCTCATGTTTGCCGACAGCCGCCGCACGGACTCCTTCAAACAAATTACCATTATATAAATCGCGCTTAAACTCCCGATAACCCATTTCCGAGAAACAGCTTTCCCACAATGCTTCAAAAGATACCTTATAAATACCTTCCGCACCGACCACGGGAGTCATAAACTTTTTATACGTTTCCCTGAAAGCAGTATCCCCTGTTTTTTCCTGTACATATCCATCTGTAAAGAGGGTCCGGGAATTTATCTCAATGGGCTGTCCTCCAAAACGGCTGGATAAATCTTCCTCTATCCATAACAAAGCCGTTTTTATCACTTGTCCCAAATCCGATTCATATTCCAACTTGTTCTGCTTACGAGGAAGTTTCACTGCAAACTCAAAATCCGACAAAGACACTTGCATCTCCTTGCTTTTGCCCTTCATCAAATAGATTTCCCAAAGCTTCTTCAAAATCATCCCCAACTGATTTTGCGTAATGGCTCCGGCAGAGTGTAAGCGTTTCATAAAATAGAAATCTCGTTCATGAAAGTCGGTGGCCGCAATACCTTTAATACTTTTATCACGTGCCGCACGTCCTATCTCCTGAATATAGTCAACAAATGTACTCGAAGGAGCCACATGATACACCCGGTCAATATCACTGATGTCAATACCCATACCGAATGCTTTTGTCGCAATAATCATCCGTTTGTCACCTTCCTTAAAAGCTTCAACAATCGCTGCCTTCTGAGCCTTGTCCTTCTTTCCATAATAAGAAGACACCAATCGCCAGTTAGTAGAACGCACCCACATTTTAATCCGGGTGTCTATGCTGCCGGCAAAAGGATAATACATGATAGTTTTATGTTCATCCAGAAAATCATCGGTACGTCCGATAATGACACGTTGTTTCGCCTTATCATAATTCTCATCTTCTTCAATAGTAAGCAAACGAATATCAAAGCCGATATTTTCGCGCTTCACTGTTCCCACAAACAGTCTGCAAGGGTCTATACGCAAAGAGCGGATGGTTTCAAAAACCATATCATTCCCCCCGCGAGGATTCCAAACGGCAGTTGCAGTCAATGCAAAAACCGGAAAAGCATAGCCCAAGTTCTTCTTCAAATTATCCAAGTGACGACCCAGGAACCAATAATCCACACGGAATTCCTTCCCCCATGTAGTTACCGTATGTGCCTCATCCACCACAATCAATCCTATCCGACGGTCACCTATAAAATGTTTAATATCATAAGCCAACAATAATTCGGGAGAAAGATAAAATAAATCCGTCTCTCCCTCGCGCACCTGACGGTATGCCTCATTTTTTTCTTCAGGTGAAAGATCGGAAGATGCATAAGACACCTTTTCATATCCCAAATCACGCAGATTTTCCACTTGATCAACAATCAAAGCCTTCAAAGGAGAAATCACAATTGTAAGTAACTTATATTCTTGTCCCAAATAAATGGCAGGAAGCTGGAACAATAAAGATTTACCGGCTCCCGTTGGCGCTGTCAACAAGAAATTATAAACCGAATCCGTCTTCATCGACTTTTCAGACTCTTCAATAACCTCTTCTATCAATTGTCCTTGGGAAATTTTTAGTTTATCTTTGCCGGAAGACAAATCATTATAGACTTCAAAATCACGAAAATCAGTATAGCCATATATTTCCTTTAAAAGTTCTTTTACGGCCGGGCGACATTGCTGTGGTAAAGATGCAGTTGCAATATTTGTTTCCTTCATGAAGAAAAAATTAGCTGGATGATTATAAATAAAAAAAGGAATGAAGACTTACTCCATTCCTTTTGTCTTTCTGAGCCTCTTGTCGGATTCGAACCAACGACCCCGAGATTACAAATCACGTGCTCTGGCCAACTGAGCTAAAGAGGCGGGTGGGTAAGCTTACTATATCGCGCCGCTACAACCAACTACCTTTGCTGCGATCAAGCCCTGGAGGATTCATCAGGAGCTGGCCGTATAGGACTTACCCATTTTTGTTTTGCGAGTGCAAAGGTAGATATATTTTTTGAAACTGCAATACTCTCATGCACTTTTTTTTGATTTTAGCAGAAAAAATACATTTTTCACCCCTAAATATAGCATGTATTCTTAATAAAAGCCGTACTTTTGTAGACTTATTAATTTTGTGCACTTATCAATAAAGAATGACTGAACGTAAACCAACTCTTCAAGAATGCGCAATGCGCTATGGCACGGGCATGGGACTGCTTTGGTCCTTTAAGTTCATGCTTTTTCCTTTAGGACTGAGAATACCTTTCCTATTACTCCTGTTTATTGTACTTACATTAGGTGTCCCTATTTTAGGCTATATCTTTGCTAAAAAATACAGAGAACGTTATTGCAACAATGCAATCAGCTTTGGGAAAGCATTGCTGTTTACAATATTTATGTATATGTTCGCATCCCTATTCGTAGCAGTAGTCCATTATATCTATTTCCATTTCATTGACGGCGGTTTTGTTTTTGAATTCTATCAGAATATGATTAACCAATTCAAGACAACTGCCCAAGCAGAACTTTTACCTTCTATCGACCAATTGCAGGAAGCCTTTGATATGGTGGCAGCACTGACTCCATTGCAAATCACTTTCCAGTTGATATCAAATAATATATTTTACGGCATGCTGATAGCAATCCCTACGGCATTGCTGATAATGCGTAAACCGAAAAACCAATAAGACACATGGATATATCTGTAGTTATTCCACTGTATAATGAAGAGGAATCTTTGCCGGAGCTCTTTGCCTGGATTCAACGCGTAATGGATGGCAACCATTTCAGCTATGAAGTAATATTTGTAAATGACGGCAGTACAGACCGCTCTTGGGAGGTAATAGAAAATCTACGCACCCAATCGGATAAAGTAAAAGGAATCAAATTCCGCCGTAATTACGGCAAATCCCCTGCACTCTATTGCGGATTCGAAAAGGCACAAGGCAATGTGGTTATCACGATGGATGCCGATTTGCAAGACAGCCCGGACGAAATTCCCGAACTCTACAGAATGATTACCAAGGAAGGTTATGATTTGGTATCGGGCTACAAGCAAAAACGCTACGACCCCTTGTCAAAGACCATCCCCACCAAGCTTTTCAATGCTACAGCACGTGCCGTATCCGGCATCAACAACCTGCACGACTTCAATTGCGGGCTCAAAGCCTATCGCCGGGACGTGATCAAGAACATCGAAGTATACGGTGAAATGCACCGCTACATCCCCTATTTGGCAAAAAATGCCGGCTTCTCTAAAATCGGAGAAAAGATAGTGCACCATCAGGCACGCAAATTCGGAAAGACCAAATTTGGCGGACTGAATCGTTTTTTCAACGGATATCTTGACTTAATCACTTTGTGGTTTCTATCTAAATTTGGCGTCAAACCGATGCACATGTTCGGCTTCTTAGGATCACTGATGTTTATCTTCGGATTTATTTCCGTAGTCATCATCGGTGCTAACAAATTATACAACCTAACAAACGGCCTGCCTTATACCCTGATAACGGATTCGCCCTATTTCTATCTGGCTTTGACGTTAATGATACTGGGCACACAATTATTCCTTGCCGGATTCATCGGTGAGTTAATAGCACGCAACGCTCCCGAACGCAACAACTATAAAATAGAAGAAGAGTTTTGAGAATGAAGAAATTACCAATTATCATCCTATTGTTCCTGACTGCATCAGGATACTTATGGCAGGGATGCAGCGAAAGCGATTGTCCCCTGAGTACAACATCCCTTGCACATTTCGACTTACTGAGCAGTGACAGCCATTCGTCCGTCAAACTGACTTCCGAGGTCACCATTACAGGTACTACCGTGGCCGACGTTACAGTAAAAGACACATTGCCGGACGGAACCATAACAGATAAAGTTGTGAAAGACTCTGTCTTGACAGACACCATTTACAACAAAGAAAGTGACTTGAGCAGCTTCAGCCTTCCACTCAGTTATACATCAAAAACTACTTATACGATACATTACAATGAAAAGCTGAAAGACGTGATTGAAATAACGCATCGCAACATCCCTTTTATTAGCGATATAGAGTGTGGCACCATGATGTTCTATCAGGTGGAAAATATCAATTATACAACAAACTCACTGGATTCTGTAGTGATTGTAAACCCGGATATCAACAATGAAGAAAAGAGAAACTTTAATATATACTATACTATTAGGGAGTAGCTTACTGTTATGCCCCTTACGCTCTACAGCCCAAGAAAAGAAAACGGCAACAACAGAAGAAAAAGCCACCGTACCTCTGTATCAGGGCACGTATGTGGGCTTAGATGTATTTGGCCTGGGAAGTAAAATATTCGGCAGTGACTTTACCAGTGCCGAGGTGAGTGTGGAGGTAAACTTAAAAAACCGCTTCATCCCTATTATAGAAATCGGTTACGGTCATACAGACACCACCGATGACGAAACCAATATTCATTATAAGGCTTCAGCACCTTATTTTCGTATCGGTATGAATTACAATATTCTTTTCAAAAAGCCTCATCTCCCCGGTTATGCGTATGGAGGTATACGCTATGGTTTCACCTCTTTCACATACGACGTCGATGCTCCCGTAATGGTCGATCCGACTTGGGGAAACATCACCGTTCCGTTTACCTACAATGGGGTAAAAAGCAATGCCGGCTGGGTAGAACTGGTAGGAGGGCTTACGACCAAGGTATACAAGAATTTTTATATGGGGCTTTCTGTGCGCTACCGGGTACGCACCAGCATGAAGAAAACAGGAAATACAGAACCCTGGTATATCCCCGGATTCGGCAAGAACAAAGCTAACCATTTTACTATCGGAACATACAGTTTAATCTATAAATTACCTTTTTAGTGAATGAACACACTAGAGATTTGGCTTTTGGCAATCAGTCTTGCTATGGATTGTTTCACGGTATCCATAACAAGCGGAATCATCATGCGTCGCATCTGCCGACGCACTTTTTTTGTAATGGCATTCTTTTTCGGACTCTTTCAGGCCGTTATGCCCCTTATTGGATGGTTCTGTGCCAGCCGGTTCAGCCATTTGATAAAAGACTATGACCACTGGATAGCTTTCGGCCTTTTGGCTTTTTTGGGAGGACGAATGATAAAAGAAGGGCTCAGCAACGATGATAAATGTTGTTTTGACCCTACCCGCTTAAAAGTAGTATTGACACTGGCTGTAGCCACCAGTATCGATGCATTGGCTGTCGGCATCTCCTTTGCCTTCGTAGGCATGAATTCGTTCATGTCCATTCTTTCTCCAATAGCAATTATCGGCTTTACCTCCTTCGTCCTTTCTATGGCAGGCAATCTGATAGGAGTATTCTGCGGAAAGCGGTTTAACCTTCGGACAGAACTGTGGGGAGGTTTAATCCTGATAGCCATCGGCATCAAAATTTTAATAGAACATCTTTATCTCAACTAATTATAATATTATGAATAAAAAAAAACTAATCTGGCAGTTACCCTTTCTTGTGGTGCTGATTGTGGGAACGGTTATCATTCTGAAAAAGCAACCTCCTTTCCGCACAGACGAAGGATTTATTTTCGGTACAGTCTATAAAATCACCTACCAAAGTGACAAAGATTTAAAGAAAGAAATCGAAGCTGAATTGAAGAAAGTGGATAATTCCCTATCCCCTTTCAACCCCAATTCAATCATCAGCCACATCAACCATAACGAAGAGGTGGTTCTTGACACACTGTTCACCCATGTATTTAATCTGGCTCATAAAATATCCGAAGAAACCGATGGAGCATTTGACATAACAGTGGCTCCCCTGACTAATGCCTGGGGATTTGGATTTAAAAAGTCCATCCCTTTGGACTCATTAACCGTAGACAGCCTTAAACAGCTTATCGGCTATCAAAAGATAGAGTTACAGGACAACGAAAAAATAATAAAGGCAGATGAGCGGATGATGCTGGACTGCAGTGCCATTGCCAAAGGTTTCGGTGTAGATATAATTGCACAGTTATTCAACAGTAAAGGTATTAAAAACTACATGATTGATATTGGCGGAGAGGTGATTGTAAACGGAAAAAATCCTAAAATGAATGCATGGCGAATCGGGATTAATAAACCAATAGACGATTCCTTGTCCGTCAACCAGGAATTACAGACAATTCTTGAAATAAGCAATGTGGGCATGGCAACATCAGGTAATTATCGCAATTTCTATTATAAAGGTGGAAAGAAATACTCTCACACCATCGACCCTCGCACCGGTTATCCGGTACAACACAGTATTCTTTCTTCCACCGTCATTGCCCGCGATTGCACCACAGCCGATGCCTATGCCACTGCATTTATGGTGATGGGGCTAGATAATGCAAAAGCTTTTTGTGCAAAACACCCCGAGCTGGAAGCTTATTTCATCTGTTCAGGCGAGAATGGCGAATATGAGATATTCTTCACTGAAGGAATGAAGAAATACATAGTCCATGCCAATAATCTAAAATAACGATGTATTCATGAATGCATCCGGGAGTGTGTCAAAACTAAAATGATAGATTAGAACGTTGACACATTCCCTTACAGGTTGATGTTTCCACAACCTGCTTATTTCAAATTCTGGAACTGTTCTATCAGCAGAGTCAGGTTAGCAGTAAAAAGCCGGGCGGAAATAGCCAAAAGAATGATACCAAAGAATTTACGAATCACATAAATACCACCTTTCCCCAAAAAACGCTCTATACGGTCGGTCAGTTTTAAAACCACATAAACCCATACCATATTCAGCACCAACGCTATTACAATGTTAACCGGAGCATATTCGGAACGCAGCGAAAGTAAAGTCGTAAAAGCACCGGCACCGGCCAACAAAGGAAATACCAACGGCACCAACGTTGCCTCTTTAATAGGTCCCTGGTTTTTAAATATTTCAATATCCAATATCATCTCCAGTGACATCAGAAAAATAACAAAAGCACCGGCTACTGCAAACGAAGCAATATCTACCTGAAACAACTTCAACATCATATCGCCGGCATAAAAGAACCCCAGCAACAATGCGAAAGAAATAAATGTTGCCTTGTTAGCATTCACATTTCTTCCTTTCTGCTTCAAATTCAATATAATAGGTATAGAACCGATAATATCTATCACAGCAAAAAGAACGATAAATGCACTCAAAAACTCCTGAAAGTCGAAAGAACCAAACATACTTACCTCCTTTTTTAGCTGCAAATATATTTATTTTTTATGCACTGTACAAGCTTTTATCTTAAAACATTAGTAGACTGTAAGAAACAATAAAAAAGATAAAACAGAATGCAACTCTAAATAATAAATCTCGTTTTATCGTTACCTTTGTATGTTAAACTATAACTTAACGAAGATTAGAACTTATGGAAATTACAATGTACGATACACTATTACAACTCCCTTTGTTCCAAGGATTATGTAAGAATGACTTCACGAGCATCTTAGGCAAAGTAAAATTGCATTTCCGGAAATACAATGCAGACGAGATTATTGTAGAACAAGGAGAGCCATGTACTGAACTTATCTTTCTGTTAAACGGTGAAATCTCTTCTCAGATTGTCGATGAGCAAAAGTCATACTCTTTACACGAAACATTTGGAAGTCCTTTTGTATTGGAACCCTATTCTCTGTTTGGCATGCATCCCAACTATATCGCCACGTATAGAGCGCGTACAGATTTGAACTTGGTCAGCATTGACAAAGCATTTGTTCTGTCCGAATTGAATAATTATGAAATTTTCCGTCTCAATTACTTAAACATATTAAGCAATCGTGCCCAAATAGCTTATAATAAATTATGGAACAGCTATATAGGAAGTCCCAAAGAAAAGATTATCAACTTCATTTTATCACGTTCTATGAGACCGGAGGGTGAAAAGCGATTAAAAATAAAAATGGAAGATCTGGCCGGTTTAATTGACGAAACCCGCATCAATGTCTCAAAAGAGCTGAACGATATGCAGGAAAAAGGCTTAGTAGAATTAAGTAGAAAAGAAATCTTCATCCCTGCCATGGAAAAGCTCTCTGAATAAAAACTGAAACAGTCTCTCAAATCGTCAACTACAGGGGCAGGGGTTGCCTGCCCGAACCGGTGGTGGCGACCTTGGGAGTAATCCACAAACAAGCTGTTTTCGGGCGAGCAAACCTCGCCCCTACCTATTAACAAAATGACAGCATTATCAACGTTCAGACACAACCCATCATTTTTTATGCCTATCCTGGCAGAATTTCAGTCAACAAGTTTGTTAGCATATGGCATCCATTTAATATACTTTGTTAAATATATAGATAGAATGAGGTGAATGAGACTTTTTTTTAGCAATTTTGTAAGTCAAATATAATAATGTTATGACAGAAACAAAAAACCCGTTTTTAGAGCCTTATAATACACCTCATCATACCCCTCCGTTCCACTTAATCAAAGTAGAACATTATGAACCGGCTATCCGGGAGGGAATGAAAGAGCAAAACGAAGAGATTGATGCTATCGTCAATAATGCGGAGAAACCCAATTTTCAAAACACCATTGTGGCATTGGAAAGATCAGGGTCATTACTTGAAAGAGTAACCACCATCTTCGGTAACCTGCTGAGTGCTGAAACTAACGACGAGATGCAGGAGCTGGCAGAAAAGATGATGCCTTTACTGGCAGAGCATAATAACAGTATCAGTCTGAATGAAAAACTTTTTGCACGTATTAAAGCTGTCTACGACCGGAAAGATCAATTGACTTTAAACGGAGAAGACAGTATGCTGCTGCAAAAGACCTATGACGGCTTTATAAGAAGCGGAGCCAACCTGCAAGGAGAAGCAAAGGAAAAATACCGTCGGCTCAATACCGAATTAAGCGTACTCGCATTGCGTTTTTCACAGAATCTGCTGAAAGAGACCAATAATTATGAACTTTCTCTAACGACAAGCCAACTGGAAGGTCTGCCCGAAAGTATGCTTGAATCATACGCCCAAACAGCCAAAGAGAAAGGAAAAGAAGGCAATATCATCACATTGGATGCACCCAGCTTCGTTCCTTTCATGAAATACTGCAAAGACCGTACACTGAGACAACAGCTTTACATGGCCTATAATACGCAATGTACTCATGACAACGAGTACAACAACATGGACATAATCAAGCAACTGGTTAATATCCGTATGGAACTGGTACAACTCCTCGGTTATTCCAATTATGCAGAATATGTACTGAAGAAACGTATGGCAGAAACAGAAGAATCCGTTTACCAACTACTAAACCAATTGCTGGAAGCCTACTCTCCCACCGCGCATCAGGAAGTGAAAGAAGTGGAAGAATTAGCCCACCGCCTGGAAGGTAACGATTTCCAATTAATGCCTTGGGACTGGGCCTATTATTCGGAAAAGCTGAAGAATGAAAAGTTTAAGCTGAATGAAGAAGAACTACGTCCCTATTTTGAACTCAGTCAAGTAAAACAAGGAGTATTCGGATTAGCTACCCGCCTGTATGGTATCACATTCAAGGAAAACAAAGAGATTCCCGTCTACCATCCAGATGTAGATGCTTATGAAGTATTTGATGAAGACGGCAGCTTTTTAGCCGTACTATACACCGATTTTCACCCTCGTGCCGGAAAACGCTCAGGGGCATGGATGACCAGCTATAAAGAGCAATGGATAGAAAACGGAATCAACAGCCGCCCACATATTTCCGTTACGATGAACTTTTCCAAGCCATCGGCAGAAAAACCTGCACTACTCACTTTCTCGGAAGTAAATACTTTCCTGCATGAGTTTGGTCACGCCCTGCACGGCATATTTGCCAACAGCACTTACGCCACACTGAGCGGTACAAGTGTTTATTGGGATTTTGTGGAACTCCCTTCACAAATCATGGAAAACTTTGCCATCGAGAAAGAATTTCTCAATACATTTGCCAAACATTACCGGACAGGTGAACAAATCCCGGCACAACTCATTCAGAAGATAGTGGATGCATCCAATTTCAATATTGCATACGCCTGTCTCCGCCAACTGAGTTTCGGTCTGCTGGACATGGCGTGGTACACCCGCAAGACCCCCTTTGACGGAGATGTGCGTACCTACGAAAAAGAAGCATGGAAAAAAGCGCAAGTCTTACCTTCTCCGGCCGAAACATGTATGTCCGTACAGTTTTCGCACATCATGGCAGGAGGATACTCCGCCGGATATTACAGCTACAAATGGGCAGAAGTGCTGGATGCGGATGCTTTCTCGCTATTTAAAGAAAAAGGAATCTTCAACCGGGAAGTGGCCGATTCTTTCCGCCGGAACATTTTGTCCAAAGGTGGAACGGAACATCCTATGACGCTTTATAAACGCTTCCGCGGAAAAGAGCCCGGCATTGAGGCATTACTGAGACGAAATGGAATTATCAACTAAAAACAAGAAAAGAAATGAAACTGAAATCAATTCTTTACCTATTAATAGCACTTCCATTATTGTGGAGTTGTAATAACGAAGATAACATAGAAGATATTTTTTCAAGTGGCACTTGGTATCTGATCAATTTTTATGGCGGAGGACTCGACGATGCCGGCACACCCGAATTTACTCCCAAAGATGACAACGCCACACTGGAAGTTATCCAAAAGTTTACCATCGTTTTCAATAATGACAATACATTCAAGGCTTCGGCACAAAATATCACCTTTGAAGGCATTTGGGAAGCAAATGGAAAAGACCGTTCGGTGAGCATCAATATCGAAGACCGCCGTAACTCCACTAATCTAAGTAACAAGTTTATGGATGCACTGGTAAATGCCCGCTTTTATAAAGGAGACAGCAATTATCTGCGACTGGCTCCCGAAGACAAGAAAAGCTTTATCCAACTCAGACATAATTAATCACATGGAAACCAACGAAGAAAAACAACTGAAACTCGACAAACGATACATCCGCATGGCCGGCATCTGGGCAGAAAATTCTTATTGCACACGTCGCCGGGTAGGTGCATTAATCGTTAAAGATAAAATGATTATTTCAGATGGATACAATGGCACTCCATCGGGTTTTGAAAATGTGTGCGAAGATGACAATGGAGTCACCAAACCTTATGTACTGCATGCCGAAGCCAACGCCATTACCAAGATTGCACGCTCCAACAACAGCAGCAACGGAGCCACCATGTATGTCACCGCTTCTCCCTGCATTGAATGTGCCAAACTCATTATTCAGGCAGGTATCAAACGAGTGGTTTACTCCGAGAAATACCGATTGGAAGATGGACTGGAACTATTGAAGCGAGCCAACATCGAAGTAATTTATATCGACCCCAATGAATAATAGTAAATAAAAATATGAGCAAAAACCGTACATCCCGTTTTATACCGATTATCATTGCCGTAAGCATCGTAGCCGGAATATTGATTGGAACTTTTTACGCTAACCATTTTTCAGGTAATCGGTTAGGTATCATCAACACTTCCTCCAATAAGTTAAACGCCCTGTTGCGCATCATTGACGACCAATATGTGGACACTGTGAAGATGAACGAATTGGTAGAAGATGCAATGCCTCAAATTTTAGGGGAACTCGACCCCCACTCTTCTTACATTCCTGCCAAAGACCTGGAGGCAGTAAACTCCGACTTGAAAGGAAGCTTTAGCGGCATCGGCATTCAATTTACCATCCAGCAAGACACAATTCATATCAGCAATGTCATTCAGGGAGGTCCGTCCGAAAAGGTAGGTTTGATGGCAGGCGACCGCATCATCTCTGTCAACGATACAGCTTTCGTAGGCAAGATAGTAACCAACTACGAATCAATGAAACGTCTGAAAGGGCCCAAAGGCAGCGAAGTAAAACTGGGTGTTTATCGTCCGGGAGAGAAAGAACCGCTATATTTTACCATTATTCGCGGTGATATCCCTGTCAAGAGTGTGGATACTGCTTATATGTTGAACGAAAAATTCGGTTATATCAAAATCAATAAATTCGGGGAAACAACATATCCCGAACTGCTGATTGCATTAGCGAAACTAAATCAAGACAACTGCAAAGGTGTGATTATCGACCTACGCGGCAATACCGGAGGCTACATGGGAGCCGCTATTCAAATGGTGAATGAATTCCTTCCCAAAAATAACCTGATAGTTTACACTCAGGGGCGCAAATCTCCTCGTGAAAATTATCACTCTAACGGAACAGGCAGCAGCCAAAAAATGCCGCTTATCGTACTGACAGACGAAGGTTCTGCTTCTGCCAGCGAAATTTTTGCCGGTGCCATTCAGGACAATGACCGCGGGACCATCATCGGTCGCCGTTCTTTTGGCAAAGGATTGGTACAGCAACCCATCGACTTCAGCGATGGTTCGGCTATCCGACTCACTATCGCACGGTACTATACTCCTTCAGGACGTTGCATCCAGAAGCCTTACGTCAAAGGAAACGATATGAACTATGAAATGGATCTTGTAAAACGCTACGAACACGGTGAGTTCTTCTCGCAAGACAGTATCAAGCAAGACCACAGTACTATTTACTACACCGCCAACGGACGTCCGGTTTATGGCGGAGGCGGCATCATGCCCGATATTTTTGTTCCCCAAGATACAACGGGAGTTACTTCCTATTATACAGCAGCAGTAAGCAGAGGCCTAACCATTCAATTCTCTTTCCAATACACAGATACCCATCGTGCGGAGCTGCAGAAATATGATACGGAAGCAAGTTTGCTACAGTACTTGAAGCGTCAGAATATCTTGGAACAATTCGCCCGCTTTGCAGAAAAAAAAGGCTTGAAACGCCGCAATATCCTGATGTATAAGTCACAGAAATTATTTGAAAAGAACTTATACGGTAATATCATTTATAACATGTTGGGCATAGAAGCCTATATCCAATACCTGAACCAAACCGACAAGACAGTACTTAAAGCACTGGAAGTATTGGAAAAAGGAGAATCTTTCCCTAAGGCTCCCGAAGAAACCGTAGAAATAAAAGTCAACGATGAAGGAAATAAAAAAGAAACTGCGCAAGCAGATAGCACAGGAAAAAAGCCGTCACACCGCCACAGAGTTGACAGCGAATTCCATTGCTTTGCTTAACAAGTTGGAACAACATCCGCTTTTCATTGCAGCAAAGACGGTATTGCTTTATTACTCATTGGGTGATGAAGTACAGACGCATGATTTTATAGAGAAATGGTATCGGCAGAAGGACATCCTTCTGCCGGTAGTCAAAGGAGATATTCTGGAGCTCCGCCGTTATACAGGTCCACAAAATCTGCAAACCGGTGAAGCCTATCATATAGAAGAACCGACAGGTGAAGCATTTACTGATTACACTCAAATAGATTTTGCCATCATCCCCGGTGTTTCTTTTGATAAAAATGGCAATAGATTAGGTAGAGGGAAAGGATATTACGATCGGTTACTTCCCCAACTCCATTCTTATAATGTGGGTATTTGTTTTGATTTTCAGGTAAGTGACGAGATACCGACAGAATCATTTGACAAACCGATGCACGAGGTATGGACGGAAAAAGGAAAGATTTCCCTTCACCAATAATTACCGGAAAATAATATTTACAATAACCTGTGCACCTACTTGCTTGTTCAAATTCCTCACCAACAAGTCTCTTCCCATCATCAGTTCCTGACGGAGCACGGAAGAAGTGAGGTGTACATAAAGAATCTGATTCTTAATATAAAGGTTGCTTGTATAACCGGCAATAGCAGGTCCCACTACATCTTTCCATGCCTGTACCAGCCTATATTCATTCAAAGGAGACTCCAGTCCGTTCAAACGAAAGAACTTACGAATCATATCTCCTATTTGTTCCGCATCATTCCGCTTCATTCTGTATCTCCTTTCCGTTCTGCAACACTGCCATTTTCTACTCCAAACACTTTATATTTCCCTTCGATATTCTCCAAAATCTTATCCAAATGTTCCCGGTTGGTATCCGTTATAAAAATCTGTCCGAAGTTATCGCCTGCTACCAGCTTTACGATCTGTTCCACACGGGAAGCATCCAGTTTATCAAAAATATCATCCAATAACAATAGAGGAGTGGTATTGCTGCCTGTCCGCTTCAAAAAGTCGAACTGCGCCAATTTCAAAGCAATAAGATACGTTTTGTTTTGTCCTTGAGAGCCTTCCCTTTTAATTGGAAAATTCCCTAACTGCATGATAAGGTCATCTCTATGAATCCCTTTCAACGAATATCCCATAATGCGGTCACGCTGCCGGCTTCCTTTGATGATTTCCTGTAAGTTTCCCTGTATAGCGTGAGACTCATATGATAAATTCACCTTCTCCTTATCTTGAGAAATATAAGAATAAAACGACTGAAAAGTGGGGATAAATTCAGCTATGAATTCACTACGTTTCTTATACACGACCTCTCCACTCACAGCCATCATCTCCTCCCACACGGAAATCAGCTCCTCATCAGGCTCCACTTCAGCCTTCAACAAAACATTACGCTGAGTCAATGCTTTATTATAGCGTATCAAAGCATTCAGATATTCTTTATCATATTGCGAAATCACCACATCCATAAATCGGCGCCGCTCCTCACTCCCGCCGGCTATCAGTTCGGCGTCTGCCGGCGAAACCATTACCAAAGGAACAAAACCAATATGATCAGACAGTCGGGTATACTCTTTTTTATTACGCTTGAACTGCTTTTTTTGCCGACGTTTCAAACCACAATAAATTTCTTCCGGATCACCTTCATCCGTTACATAAAACCCTTGAATCACAAAGAAATCCTGATCATGCATAACATTCTGCGAATCAATAGGATTCGTAGCACTCTTACAGAAAGACAGATAATAGACCGCATCCAGTAAGTTCGTCTTTCCCATCCCATTCTGACCAATAAAACAGTTCATCTTAGGTGAGAAATCCAGTTCCACCTGTTCCAGATTCTTATAATTCAATATCGAAATACGTTTCAGTATCATAGACTTTCTGTTTGATTTAAGCCACAAAATTAGGGATAAAAACGGTAAAACCTAAAAAAATATGCCTGTAAATTTCATTAATACATATAAATGAACTACTTTTGCTGTCCGAAAACTATAGCAGAAAAATAATAAAAAGTAAATATAAAAATGGCAGAAAAAAAACACACTCAAGACCCTTTGGATATGGAAGAGGCTTTAAGTACCTCCGAAGCATTCATTATCAAGTACAAAAGTAGAATTCTGGGAGCTATTGCGGCAGTTGTAATCATCATTGCAGGCTTCATGGGTTACAAGCATTTCATCTCTGAGCCGAATGAAATCAAAGCTTCAGCAGCTTTATTCAAAGGAGAACAATATTTTGGAGCCGACAATTTTGAAACTGCACTGAACGGTGACAGCATCGGTTACAAAGGTTTTCTGAAGGTAGCTGATGAATTCAGCGGAACAGCAGCCGGTAATCTGGCTAATGCATACGCAGGTGTGTGCTATGCACAATTAGGTAAATATGAAGAGGCAGTGAAATACTTGAATAAGTTCAGCGCTGACGATCAGCTGGTAAGTCCGGCTCTACTCGGAACAATGGGTAACTGCTATGCTCAGGCAGGGCAATTGGACAAAGCTGCCGCTACCCTGATGAAAGCAGCCGACAAAGCAGACAGTCAGGCATTAAGCCCTATCTATCTGATTCAGGCAGGACAGATTTATGAAAAGTTGGGTAAGAACAGCGAAGCTGTGAATGCTTACACTTTGATTAAAAACAAGTACTTCAATTCTTATCAGTCAATGGATATTGATAAGTATATTGAACGTGCATCCATCAAATAAGAAAGAAGATATTTTTTAATCATATCGTAGGCACGGATTACACGGACACACACGGTTTCTCTTCTTAGAATAAACTGTGAAAGCCGCGAAATCCGTGCCTTATTAATTCATATAAACTATGGCAACAGCGTATCATAATTTATCAGATTACGACTTCAATTCCGTACCCGATGCAGAAAATATGCGTTTTGGTATCGTAGTATCCGAATGGAACAGCAATATTACCGGTCCTCTTTTGGAAGGTGCTGTCAATACTTTAAAGAAACACGGAGCTAAAGACGAGAACATTCTGGTACAAACAGTCCCCGGAAGTTTCGAATTAACTTATGGCTCTGCACAAATGATTAAAAGTGGCAAAGTAGATGCAGTCATAGCAATAGGCTGTGTAGTACGCGGAGATACTCCCCACTTCGACTATGTATGTGCCGGCACCACTCAAGGTATCGCCCACCTGAATGCAACAACTGACGTGCCCGTCATTTACGGACTGATTACAACCAATACCATGCAACAAGCTGAAGATCGCGCCGGTGGAAAATTGGGTAATAAAGGAGATGAAGGAGCCGTTACAGCTATAAAAATGGTCGACTTTAAAAGAAAATTGCAGAAACTTTGAAAAAAAGTTCTGCAATAATTTGCATATTCAAAAATAAGTCGTACCTTTGCATCGCAATTGAGAAACAAACCTCCTCAATAAGAGAATTAAGGAGTTCTTAATAAGCGAATGGGCAAATACCAGAGTGGCCAAATGGGGCAGACTGTAAATCTGCTGTCTTTCGACTTCGGTGGTTCGAATCCATCTTTGCCCACAAAAATTGCGGAAGTAGCTCAGTTGATAGAGCATTAGCCTTCCAAGCTGAGGGTCGCGGGTTTGAGCCCCGTCTTCCGCTCTTAAGATAAGAGGATATCCTTTTCGGGTATCCTCTTATTATTTATAATGATAAACAGTGTCCCCCTATAAGAACATTCTCTCCTTCCCTTGACAATCAGCATGAAAACTTTTCAGAGTCTATTTTTGTTATATACATATCAATAACTTTTAAACAAAGAAAGGACAAGTATGAAAACTATTATTGATAGAGCTACATCAAGAGGATATTTTAATCATGGCTGGTTAAAGACATATCACACATTTAGCTTCGCAAATTATTATAATCCGCGACGAATCCACTTTGGTGCCTTGCGTGTACTGAACGATGACAGGATTTCGCCGGGAGAAGGTTTTGATATGCATCCACACAAAAATATGGAAGTGGTTTCCATCCCACTAAAAGGTTATTTAAAACATGGAGACAGTATAGAGAACCAAAGTATCATCACGCCCGGAGAAATCCAAGTAATGAGCACAGGAAAAGGTATCTATCACAGCGAATATAACGGCAGCAATGAAAAAGATCTTGAACTTCTGCAAATCTGGATAATCCCCAATAAAGAAGAGACAGAACCGGAATATCATAATTACAATATCCTTCCGTTAATGAAGCACAATGAATTAGCAACCTTCATCTCGCCCAATGGAAACACTCCGGCACATTTACTGCAAGATGCGTGGTTTTCAATGGGAACACTGAGTGCCAATCATAAAGTGAGCTATCATTTGCACAAACCACATACAGGCGTCTATTTCTTCATTATAGAAGGCAACGTAGATATAGCCGATGAAAACCTGACCCGCCGTGACGGTATCGGTATATGGGATACCGAAAGCATCATCATTAAAACCAATGAAGAATCACAAGTATTGGCTATTGAAGTAGCTTTATAAATTATTTATTTGTGGCACATTCACCCATCCGGTTGATTTGCGCCACAAATTCTTCCTTGCTGCCTTGTCCCAACCCCATTTTTCTGCATATACGATAAACCACACGGTCGACAGAACGGGCTTGAACCCCAAGTAAATCGGCAATATCATCAAAACCAAGCCCCAACACAAATAAGAAACAAATGTCTTTTTCATTATTCGTAAGCGAAGGATAAAGCGCTTCGAGGCGGTCTGCCCAACGATGACGTGATACATTCAGCCAATGTTCCAGCTTGGCACGGTCTTCGGCCGGATTATAACGCGGATTTTCTTTTGATACAATCCGCAAATAAGTCTGAGCAGCTTCCACGGTTTCAACAGGAAGCGAAATATGTTTGGAGCGAAACGTCACTTCCAGTTGACGAATACGCAATTCTTTATTTTTCTTCTCTTCTTCAAGGGCTTGCATCTGCTCCTGTAAATTCTTGGCTTCCCCTTGGTTTTCTTCTATCTGCTCCTGAAGTGTATCAATCTGCTCCTGAAGGATAGAAGCATCCTTTTTATAATTACGCAGGATATCCAGTTTTTGATAACGGAAAAACTTCCAGCTTCCCCACAGCAGTAAGGCTAGTGTACACACTGAAGCTATCGTTATCAATATCGTTATAGTCCAGCGACTGCGATAATCATTACTCTGTCTCAGTACTGCCGAATAATCATATTTCTTTTCTATCTCCAATAATTCGGCACGGCTCCCCGATGTAAACAGCAACTCCAGTTCATTAATATAATGCTGCATATATAGGGCTGCTTCACGCTCAAATCCCTTTGCTTGCATCTCTCTGTACATATCTTTATATACCGATGCTCTTAACTTAGGACGGGAAGATTTCAGCACTTCAACACGCAGGCTGTCCACCGTTGCACCTTTACCCAACTTTTTATACACTTCAGCCAGTTCGATATCATATCCACGCCGCGCCTCAGCCGTAGAAGTACGTTCCTGTGCCTGCTTCAGCAAGGAGACCGCCTCATTCCAATTCTTCTTATCCTTTTCTACCAGCGCCAAGCGATAGTATATCTTTTCCTGAGTACTAAAATCCATCCGGTTTACTATATCAAAGAATTTATCCTGTACCAATTTCACCTCTTCATTATACCGGGGCGTACCTTGCCCCAAATAAAGCGGAATAAAAGCCGAACTGCCCCCCATGGCTTTCCATGAGGGGACAGACAGGTTCAAATCCAATGCTTTCTTATAATAGCCAACAGATTGTTCATAATGTGCATACCGCCCGTTGATATGTCCCAATGCCACATACACCAAAAAATGAATCCGTAAATCTTTTGCAGACTTCACTGCCTCTTCCGCCTGCTTATAAGCATATATGGCCTCAGTATCCTTTCCTAAACTTTCCAATACATACCCTTTATACAGAAAAGCGGACGCCTTTTCATCGGAAGTGCCATGAGATGAATAATACTTCACGGCAATATCAATCAGCGAATCAGAAGATATTTCCTGTCCGCACCTGTGCATGACTTGTGTCATGAGCAAGGCATAAAGACTATATTCTTCTTTAGAAAGTTTCTCCGGCGAGGGAATTGTTCTCAATATCTGAAAAGCAGAATCGGGTGCATTCCACAGATAATACTTTCCCCATGACAATTGAGAAGTATGTTTCTCCCCACTGCATGCAACATTGAAACACCCTATAATGACTACCCAGACAGACAACAAGATAAACGAACGTTTTTTTATCATATCACAAAAATATCACTTTTTAAACTCTCCGCAATTTATATACAATAAAAACAGGATTACTATCATCATTTACCTCTTTCAACTCAGGCGGAACAGTTATATTGCACTTTTCTTTATACAGATGCAACTCATAGGCAGTGAGCAATTGAACCAAACAATCACCCTGCGTACGTCCCCATACCGGAAAATCCTGATAGCTCTTGGTTCCGAGCATTCCGTAAAGCAAATTAGCATCTCCCAATGCCCGGATATCTCCCGGTTGCGCACACTTCTCTGCCAATACCTGCCCTGTCTTCTTATGGACAGAAGCAACATAATACCCCGCATTATATCTGCAACGGAAATAATAATTGGAAGGAGTTTCAAACATATCAGACACAAAAATGTCATAATCCTCTCCAAACTTTCTTTTCAGCGAACTAAAATCAGTGGCATCCAATGAACGTATCACTTCCTTATCCGAGTTACCCGTCCTCAACACACACGCCGGAAGAATGTCATCCGCCGTCACTCTAAAGACGGTATCATTGCTGCCTGTCTTAAACAAAACGGATTCTTCCATATCGGAATAAGCTGTTGCCAACGCAATAGTAAACCCGGCTTTCTCATGAGATACTAAAGGAGAAGAAAAGTCGTTCTTCATTGCAATCGTATCTGCTTTATCCGAAAAAACTCCCAAGCCATAACTACCGCTTTCAAAAGGCACGTATGGAAAAGCAACTGAAGCAAAACAATCTTTGCCCACCATGCGCTGATAAACAATCGTATAATCGTGATTCAGACTCTGAATAAACTCACCGTCCAAGGTATAGACCATTATTTTATTGGAAGAAAACAAATAGAGACGGTTATTTTTTTCGTCAGCCTGCATCCCCATCAGGAAATCGCTAAATTCACCCGGTCCCTGACCGAAAGGAATCAGTGTCTTGACAAACTGTCCCTTCCGGTCGAACTGCACGATACGCTGTTCCTTAACAGGAGAAACATAAATATAATTACTTGTCACGGCATATTCGGACACTCCGTCCAGCAAAGAAGCCGGATCTGCCGTCGTTTCCAACGGAATGTATTCCACACTTTCTATCTCATCTTGCAAAGCAAGCATTGACGGATGATCCATACCACTTCTCAAATCTACCGAAAGTAACTCCTGAGGAGTTTGTTCCGAACCGCAAGAAGCCATAAAAGACAATAAACAAAAGTACTTAAATAATTTCATAGCAGTAATCAATTTCTAAATGTGTATACAATAACCATCGGATTATCATCAGCATCCAATTGCAAAGCAACCGGTTTATCTTTCAGATATCCTTTATTCTCCAATTTCTCCAATGTCACGGCATTAATGACCTGCACACAAATTCTGTCTTTATAAATATATCTCGGACAGAAAGGCACTCCCCCATCCCAATCATTCTCCATTCCTATTACATTGCCATCACTAAATCCAACCGACAATTCCATGAAATCTTGTTTGACCGGCTGAGACAAGAATTCTCCCGTCCGTTTATCCAAACGCTGGAAAAAGCACTTTTCCGGCTTGGACAAGACAATAGTCCGGAAATAGAAATAACGTGAAGTTTCAAAAAAGGTGAACAACTCTATAGTAGATAATGTATTTGTATTGTCTTTAGCCATTTCATTGATGTCTGCTATCTTTTCATTATATTCGGCTCCGTTCTTTTTATCATAAACACAAGCAGGACAAATACCTGTTTCCGTCACCCGGAACACAGTATCATTGCAAAGCGTATAAGCTAAAGCCGAATTTTGAAAAGGAACGAATTGTATTTCCTGCATATAACAAGCTTCTGCCGGAACATTAGCCGGAAAGGGTGATTTGGTTGCCATCATCTGATTCTTTTCATTTTTAAGGGCAACCAGCCAAGGAGATTGCTGAATAGGAGTAATCGAAGCTCCCGACAATGCAAATGAGCCATTATTCAACAGATAGCGATTTTCCACAGCCTCTACCGTTGTGGTATCGGTGCGCAGAAACTCACCATCATAAGAATAGACATACGCCGGCAGCCGCCTGCTATTTAAAAAAACTTCTTTCTTATTTACATCCAACGAAATATTCTCTATCGTCCAAGGAGCATATTCGCCCGGACCATTCCCTACCCTGCCTATCTGACATACAAACTTTCCTTGTCGGGTAAATTTAAATACCTGGTCTGTCTTACCATTTTGAACAAAGATGAAATCATCATCCATTATCAAATAAGTCAAATTACTTATCAAACACGAATCCGTCGTTTCCAAAGGAATATATTCTATTCCCATCACATCATCCTTCATCGAAAAAGGAGTATTCTGCTCCATAGCCGAACGTACATCTGCCACCCAAACATCCTTCTTTTCTAAAGAAGCGGATTGGCATGCGCCTAATATCAACAGAGTTAAAACAACTCCTATCCATACCTGTGCTTTGTTTTTCATAATCGTATTCTATTTAAATTTCGAAGCAAAGATATAGAAGAAGAAAACATTTCGGATTATGAAATGAAAGAAGTTTTGCGACTAAACAAGTCACTGATATTTCAACAGTTACAAGTAGTAAGGAAGATTTTGTGCGACAATTAAAAACTCTTTTTTAAAGGGATGAATACACAAAGCAAATCGTTTTCGGGCGAGCTAACCTCGCCCCCTACGAACTAAACGACAGCATTATCCACGCTTTGACACACTCCGAATGCACAAAGCTATAATTCTATTGTCAGCTCCACCGGACAGTGGTCCGAACCAAATATATCCGTATGAATAGCCGCCCCTTTCAACTTATCATTCAGAGAAGCAGAAGCGAGAAAATAATCAATACGCCAACCGGCATTCTTCTCTCTCGCTTTGAAACGATAGGACCACCATGAATAAATTCCCTCTTGCTCCGGGTAGAAATAACGGAAAGTATCCGTAAATCCCGAATCGAGCAGCGTAGTAAACTTAGCACGTTCTTCATCCGTAAATCCGGCATTCTTGCGATTGGTTTTCGGATTCTTCAAGTCAATCTCACGATGCGCCACATTGAGGTCGCCACAGACGATGACAGGTTTCTTTTCCTCCAATTTCTTTAAATACGCACGGAAGTCATCTTCCCATTTCATACGATATTCCAAACGGCGCAGCCCATCTTGAGAATTGGGCGTATAAACCGTAATCAGGAAGAATGAGTCCAGCTCAAGAGTAATCACACGTCCTTCGTGGTCGTGCTCGTCAATGCCCATCCCGTACGTTACCGAAAGAGGTTCGAGACGAGAAAAAACAGCTGTGCCCGAATAACCTTTCTTTTCTGCATAATTCCAATAAGAACGGTATCCTTCAAATTGAGCATCCAATTGCCCCTCCTGCATCTTAGTCTCCTGCAAGCAGAAAAAATCAGCATCCAGCCGACGGAAGGCATCGGCAAAACCTTTATCGTAACAGGCACGCAGGCCGTTCACATTCCATGATATGAGTTTCAACATGATTCTTTTATTTTTTTTAGGTAAAAACTTTCAGCAGCAAAAGTAAGCACAAAAGCATATTTATCAAAACAGAATACGATGAAAAATACACAAACCTACTTTCCTGAAAACTCCCAAGCTTCGCCATAAACGACTCAAGATACGCCAACGCAAAGAAGAAACCGACACGGCACGTCCTGAAACCCGATAAACCATTCCCAATACTCCGATAATATCCGCAGCTGTACACTCCTCATAAAACGCACAAACACCATCCCCCTGCATAATAAACCGACCATCCTTCATCCCGACAATCCGGTGAAGCAAACACCGGCCACGATAACGAAACAAAACCACATCCATAGGTTTCAAAGATTCTGCCTTACATGGATAAACCGCCACTTCATCTTTCCCTTCGCGTAATAACGGAAACATAGAACTTCCTTTCATCCGAAAACGTACACTCTTCCCATGATGAATATCATCCTCTACAAGAGAGAAGAAACAATCATTTGGCAACCGCTTCATCATTCTCTGCAAATAAAGTACGACAAGACAACTCCACAGCCTCTCTATCCGGCAAACAAGCCAAATGATAAAAAGGAACCTGAGAAACAATTTTCCCTAATGTGGTACCGATACCTTCATAAAGTCTCCTGTCATAAGCAAACTCCGGAGGAGAAGAAGGATGAAGAGCTGCGTAAGACCGCAATATCCCTAATCTGACCATCCGATTGGAAGTTTCCTGTGACAGTCTCACACAACCGGCCAGTTCATATCGCTCTGCTTTATAACAAGGAGTTTTCCCGCTCCATGGACTGCCATAAACCCATATTCCGGTATGTTCGACATGCACCACCGGACTATCATCATTCAACAATACGGCTCCTGCCCGATACTCCTGCCACAAACGAGTATGAGTGCTCTTTCCTGTACCGCTTTCCCCTAAAAACAGTACAGCCTTTTGACGATATACGATACAACTGCTATGTATAGCCACCGTATCCGACATTGCCGTCTGTATCCCATAGCCAATCCACAAGGCAAACCGCACTAAGCGAGCTGACCAGTTGCCGCACAGATAACAAACATTTACTTCATTATCAGTCCACAGGAAAAGACTTTTTTCATTTACCGGAGATAATCTTAACAAATAACCGCCCGCAGTACATCCGAAGATTCCTTCCACCCCTTCATGAGCAAACACATATTGCCGTTCACAAAAAGCAGGAATATTCCCAGACTTTCCTTCCATAAAAAAGAATTCCGGTACATTATCATCCCCCTCGGCAACCTCAAAAGGAGCAAACCCAGCCATTCGCTCCAGGACAGAACACAGAATACTGCCCGATACTTTAAAACAGTGGCCACCTACCTTATATATATTATGCATTTTCTTTTCAATTTAAAGTTATTATACGATTACACAAAGCCAGCGAACTCTCACGATGGGCTATTGATAAAACCGTCAGCCCCCGATAATCATTTCTGAGTCCGCATATCATCTCATTTATTTCGCATTCGGTTGCCGTGTCCAACGCTGAAGTAGCCTCATCCAACAACAATATATCCGCCTCCTTATAAAGCGCACGTGCGATCCCTACTCTTTGCTTCTGCCCTCCCGACAAACGTGCCCCACTTTCACCCAGCAGCGTATCTATTCCCTGCGGTAACTCATCCACCCATTCGTCCAGCCTCACCTGCCGTAATATCCGTTTCACTTTCTCCTTACTGATATCACAACATCCCAATGCAACATTCTCAGCCAGTGTTCCGTCAAGAATAAAAACGCCCTGCGGCACATAACCTATCCGGCGATGCCACAACTTCCTGTTCTCAGCTGAAAGGAGAACACCGTCTATCCGTATCTCCCCTCCATCAGGCTTCAAGAATCCCAATAAAAGATTGAACAAAGTGGACTTGCCTATACCGCTTGAACCTCGAATACCAATATACTCTCCCTTCCGAATCATACAATCAAACTCCTTTAAGACTCTCTTTCCTTCCGGATAAGCATACGAAAGATTGGATATTGCAATTTCTTTTTCAAAAGATAACCCGGCTGTCGGTTTTTCTTCGAATGTTGAAAATAAATCTTCCATTCCTGCTTTTATTATCCGCAGACAAAAAACGGAATTCTGTATCTGAGTCCATGCAGAAAGCGATTCACGCAAAGCCGGCAATAAACGAAAGGCACCCACGGCAAAGATTCCCACCAACGCCTTCACATTTCCCGTCCCGGACAATGCAAGAAGTGTGAGTCCTATAACAACTGATAATTCTGAAAGGCAAAGCGGCAGATGATACACCGTCTCCAGCTTCAAACGGCAAAAAGAAATCGTATCCAAACCCTTCAGAAAAGAATGTTGCAAGGAAGGAAATGCATGATTTACTTCCAACTCGGCATATCCTTTATAAGCTTCGGTGACAATACGTGTCTGTTCGCGCCGTGCCAACAACTCCTTTTTACCATAATACCTTATCCGCCTTTTTATTCCGAATATATACATCAACATAAAAGGGAAAAAAGCAAGATATAACATCAGCACCGTCATCGGTGCATATACCAACAGTACCGCAGTAACCAATAAAATAAGTAATACATCAGCAGTCATATTCAGCAACGGAGACAACAAACTCATACTGAAAGCATAACATACGTAGTTCACCTCATATCCCAAACGAGTGCTGCCCAACCGACTGATAAACAATAATCCGCGATGATAATAAGAAGAAAAAAGAGAAAAACTTAATCGTTTATACAAAGACAATAAAAAATAGTTTTGAAAACGGGACAATCCCATGACCAATACATTTTTGAATAAAATAAACCCGACAGCCAACAGACAAAACAATAGGGCTTCTCCCTTTTCTTCTTTCTCTTCTATCAAAAAAAGAAGTACCGGTATTAAAGCTGCAAGTCCGGCAAAATTCAGCAACGCACTGAAAAACACAGCCATTATTACCCTCATCCCCATTCTTCGCTCCGAGGGCAATAATAAATGATAGATTTCTTTCAACATAAATTATGATACCGTTCGGCGGAATATGGATTGTGGGAAACGTACATGTTGGATAACAGATATCCAAAGCCACTTTACTAAAGATACACGCATCACACTGTCACACAAACGATGAATATGTAACATCCGCTTCAGTTTATAGACCAATATTCCCCATTTACCGGTAGCCGGTACATTTATATTATAAGTGGGATGAAGCATTTCCTTTAATAAATTCTCCGCCAGCCCTTCCCCTCCTTTCATGACAAGAACCTCTGTACCCAAGTAGCGGTTGCACAAGTGTGTAAGTGCATAAATCATATTCAGAAAACGTTCATCCGTCACTCCTTCGGGTATCTTCAGTCCCTGCTTCTTCAACAGGCATGCCCAATCACATAAGTGATGCATGGCAAAACCAAGTGCATAATGCTGTGCCGAATGAAAAGCAAGGAAAACAGTATTGAAATCCGGCGAGGGAGTCAGCACCTCATACTTGCCATCAAGCACTGTCAGCCGGGGACGGAGAAGCTTCCGCAACAAAATATCCATCGAAACAGCCGTACGGTATATTTCCGTATTCAGGAATTTTTTATGATTCTCTATCGGAATACCTTTATAATAAAACATACTGTGCTTTTGCGAATGCGAAAAATCCACCTCTATTCCCCGGCCTCTCATCAGCTTGTCGGCAAGAGAGTTTGCTTCCCTATCACTCAGACCGGAAGAATCGGCAGAATAGGTAAAGATATCAATATCACCTCCCTCACGGTGAGAAGGAATAGGATAATTATTGGCAAACCCCACTCCTTTTAATTGCACGGCAGTGATGCCGTGTGTGGCATAGAATGTCGATAAATCGGATATAACCCGACAATAGTACCGATATCTTTTTTCACATCTTTCTACCGCCAGCCACCAATTTATCTTTAAGGATTTGGGTGGTTGTAACTCTGTGGGAAGAGTAATCAAACCATCCCAGGCAAGTGCCATTACACCCTGTCGAACAGACAAGCGGTAACATTCCTGCCAAGCTTCGGAAGTGATACCGGCAAAGATTGTTGCATCTGCATGAGTACCATGCAAGGCAGAACGCAACAAGGCAAAAAGCATTTGTTCCGTAATATCCAATTTCATTTTAGATAAACTTTAGCATATAATTTTTTAATCAGCCGATATGATACCACATTTCTTCAAGGCATCCACCCAAACCGTTGCATCCTTCTTTGCCGTTTCTTCCGAAACAGAATAATGCTCCATTAATATTTCCGCAGCATCTTCTATCAAAAAGTCTTTGTCCGAAAGCTCATTCCAAAGAAGCCGTGCCGAAGTATTAAGAGAGATAATGCGGGTAAGGTCGGCTTCGGGCGTACCTTGATTGACAATAATAGTTTCTCCGGCTATATCGCGGAGCTTGAATTTCGTATTGATTCGCATAATAATTTCATACTTTAAGAAAAAGAAAGCCGTCCAACCGAACCATAACGGACGAAACGGCTTTCTTTTGATGAGTATTACAAACTTTTTTGTTTAATAATTATCTGTTGCTTGTTTCCTGCTTTACATTGCTCTTCTCGACCTTCTCTCCGTTCACGGTAATATTAGCAGTACCATATTCCACAGCCGGATCATAAGTTGAAGTGAAAGAGCAAGAGTTATCATAAGTGAGCGTTACACCTTTATCCTCTGCTGCATTCGCACAAACATGCACAGCCGGGAATGAAGAAGCATGAGTACCCTCTACTTTTACTGTAACACCCGTCATAGCAACCGTGGTAGGATATTGATAAGCTGAACTCAAATAATTACCGATTGTTATACCTGCAAATGCTGCTCTGTTACCGTCTTGCCATTGTTTCATGTGATTATTCTCACTGTGAGTACTCTCAAGCTCAGCTTTCAGCGTAAATGAAGAATTCTTAATCGTATAAGTTCCTCCACGCAAAAAAGCCGCCTGATGATTTCCTGAGAATGTGCAATTATCAATATTCACCGTAGCCGGTGAAACGTTAGTCATAAATCCGGTTTCTCCAGCTATAAACTTAGAATCTTTCAGCATGATGTCAGCTCCTCCATATAACAGTCCACCACCTTGCAAAGTCGCATCTGTTGATATAGAAAAATAGTTAGCTTCAATCAATGAACCGTTAATAACCTCTAGTTTTGCATTAGGACCTTGAACCCACAAAGCATAATTTGGACCACTGATGTGCACTTTGTCAAATTTCAGTTTACCGCCCATACCCTTAATCATTTCTTTGGTGGATATATTACCATTCTTGAAAGAAGCCGTAGCAGAGATTTGACTCACTGCTGACAACGTCAACGTATGGGTAGCCAAATCTACCTCAACTTTCGCATCTTTCTTTTCGAGATTAAATGCCGAGATTGAACAATCTTTGTCAAGCTTCATACTTACATTAGCATTATCTGCAAAATAGTTCAACGCGTTTACATCAGAGAATGTACCACCTTTGATAAAAGCAGTACAATTCTTACTATATACTTGCCCTTCAAAGATACCATCTTTAATTTCCAAAGCCTTAGTTCCGGTCTCATTTTGCAAATCCTTTTCATACAAAGCATAAGGACCTGTCAGTGTTCCTCCATTAATAACCACTTTAAGGTCTTTATCGGTAACATGCTGTGAGACAGCAACTGCCACACCGGTCATAGTCGTACCACTGCCATTGCCCTTCTCATCAAAGGTAGATACTGTACTCTTTATTGCACCCGCATTGACAGTCAATGTACCCGAACGCATTTCTATACCGGTCGGTGCACTGACAGTACCGCCATTAACTGTCAATAATCCGTCTTGTGGATGATAAATGGCTGTACCTTCTTCAGTATTTGCAGCCGTAATTGCTCCACCGTTAATAACCACTTCGGTTCCATGACGAGTACCATTACCACTGATACCGTAATAATAACCCTTAAGCGTACCACCGTTTACTGTCAGTTTTGCCACTTCACTACCGGTATCATTGCCATCAGTCAACTTCACTGCTGTATAAACACTTTCCACCCCATTATAATCAATGCTACCTTTACCGTTACTGCTGTCATTGATAGTCAGTTGAGCACCACGACGTACAAGAACCACCGCATCCTTAGTTTTCAGCACTTGTTCCAGCCCCGTAGTCTTAGCCTTTATGCTATGACCATTCAAATCAAGTGTCAATGCTCCCTCAACAACCAACGGTCGGAAAAGAGTAACATCCTGTTCCAAAATAAAGTTTCCGCCGGCTTTGGCAACCGCTTCCATTTCCGCTATTGCCGCATCAACTATTTCAAAGCTCTCATTGGCAGATAAATCAGGATATTCCGCACCCGATTCCACAAAGACTTTCACAACATTGGAATTCTCTGAATGCCGTTCTATGGCAGTGATTGTTGCACCCTTTTTCACTCTCACATTCCCTTTCTTCACAATCAACTTAGTGATTGTTACTCCTGCATCAACGACAAGTGTGTTTTCGGCCGTAGAAGCTGTTGCCTCCTTTATGGTAGTACTTCCTCCGTTTGAAGATAATGTGACAGTCGTATTCGGCATATTAACATTTACCACCGGAGCCACTTCAGCACTCTCAGTTTCCGGCAGAGCAATCGTCATGTCTTTCACAGATGAAGTTCCGCCACCGCTAGTTGCTTTATCTTCAAATTCTATTTTAGCTCCCGATGCCACACTTTGGAAAGCAATGCTTATAGGAGTCTCAGGTGATTGTGCAGCAGGCACCTCTATCTTATTACTTTCACCTGAAACCTCACCCGATACGGTTACGGCCGTATTCTTCCCTAAAGCATCGGCAACCTCAGACACAGAAGATACCGTCTGGGCTTCGCCACCGGTAATCGTTCCGCTGGAAATAGACAATTTCTTCAAGTCTTTACGAGCTATGGTATAACTGCCGCCAAAGACATTTGCCAATTCTTCCGTATCATTCAATATCTTCACACGCACATTGGTATAATTACCTGTCGGCACAGGAATGTAAAATGTACCGGAAGTATTTTGAGCAGTGTTGCCAAAAGCAATACTGACAGTCTTTTCCGAATCGTCTGTAGCAGTTGTGGCAGTTAATTCAGGTTCACTACCTGATAATGTTACCGTATATTTACCGGCTATCTTTTGATCTGCCGTGAAAGTCAGTTTCAGGTTATCCCCCACAGGCAATTTGGCAAACTTAATGCAAAACACACCTCCCAAATGCTTCAATGCTACATTACTGTTCTCAATCTTTCCCCACATGGCAGGGTTATAACTATTGCCTTTACCTTTGGTATCCGTTTGATAATCAGCATCTACTTTAGTATAGCTGTACTCTTTCGGGAAATTGTAAGTAAGCGTTGTAGTACCATCAACAGTTGAGACAGCGTGTCCGTCATTATAAGGATAAGCTGCATAACCGGCTATAGTTCCCGTCATATCTCCACTAAAGGAAGCCGTGGCTTGACCGGCCCCGCCTTCAACCAAAGTAAGAGCTGTAAAACCGGTGGTATAACCGTTTCCGTCTTGCATGGTTACACCCAAACGGTCACCTTCCGACCAATAAAATACTCCATTAGCATCAAATCCTGCACGTGCCATACCGGAAGCATTGCTTTCCATGGTGGCTCTTAACATTCCATTCGTGACCTTCGCACCCAAGTCGTCTTCGTTGTTACAGCCGGTCAACAAAGCGGTTGCCACAGCCAAACTTATTAAATATCTAAATTTCATAATTTGCTTTTTGTTTTCATGAATTATTTCTAACATTACAAATGGAGTGTGTCAAAACCAAACCGGTCTATCCCATCGTCGGCTGTAGGGGCAGAGTTTGCCTGCCCGAAGACACAAAACAAACTGTTTTCGGGCGAGCGAACCTCGCCCCTACCGACTAAACGACAGTATTATCCACGTTTTAACACCCCCTCATACATTTCTTTAGTCAGTCCAATTACCGTTTTCGCCACCACCACTGGTTGCAAATCCTTTTTCTACTTCCACTTCGATGATTTCCACTTTCGGAGCTTCATACGTTTCAATACTATTTTCCTTCATAACCTTTGTACAATAAAATTTTAATATGATTTTCTATTTTAAAAATCAGACATTATACGCCCCAATTACATATTTCGACACTTGACAAAAATAAACAGTAATTGCTGTCTGAGGGCGGAAGATTCCTGGCGGACCGGTGGTATATATCTCACCGCTGTAGTCCCCCGACGTGAAATGGAATGCGAAGAACGGCATTCGCGTGTGTTTTTGTTTTTTCATACGCCTGCATTGTTTTAGTTGCCTAAAAACGGTTAACTCTTGCCATGTCTTCCCTCTTTGCATGACAATTAATAAAAAAAAGCGTGAGGGCTGTATCTTGTTTATCCTATCGTCGGGCCTTCGCAATGCCTTTCACCTGGATAAACAACAGCCACCCACGCCGTTTGATATATAGATGCCACACCAATGGCAGGTATATAACACAGACGTGAGCGTTGTTGTTATCATCTTCAGGTGAAATCAAAGTTGCGAAGTTTGACGATAGAAGATAATTTCAATAACGCTTCTTAATAAATATATAAATTCCCTTACGCATAAGAGAACATTCGGTACAAATATAACATATTCTTAATTAGGAAAAAAATTTCTTATTTACTTTTTTACTTTTATTATGTACTTTCGGGTCAAGTCAAAAAGTGTGTGGGCATAATATTTTGAGAAAATCCGGGTCACTTATTATTCTTGGGGATTTAAATATCATATCACAAACAAAGGAAAGAATAAGCCGTTTTCCAAGGTCGGCCAAGGTCTTTTAAACGGAAGATTATTACAGTCTGCGGCAATGGACTGTACAGTCCACTGTAGCAGACTGTACGGTCCACTGCAACGGACTATACAGTCCGCTGCCGAAGACTGTAGTAATTCGACGGACAGGCAGGCATAACCGGAAGGACGGAAACGCCCGGTCCGGCTAATGAAACGACTTAGGAAGCTCAAAAACGCATGCAGGGGATTGGAAACCGGAGGAAACACTAAAATAAAAATCAGAGAGACTCGATTTCTACAAAGGAAACAGGGTGTATCAAAACGTGGATAATACTGTCGTCTAGTTCATAAGGGCGAGGTTTGCTCGCCCGAAAACAGTTCTTCGGGCAGGCAAACCCTGCCCCTACAACTGATAATCGGACAGGCCGGGTTAGTTTTTACACACTCCCAAAGCCCATTCCCATAGATTCGAAATTACAAGTAATTTCAAATGTTTAATTACATTCTTCTATCTGCTTTCTTTCTATTTTATCTATTAAAGTATTGTCTATACGCTTGCCAAACAATGGATTAACAGTCATTGGAGTTAATTCATACGGAAGCAAAGAAACAGTGCGAGCCCCGGAACGGTCTGTTTTACCTGCTGCCCTATCAAGCGCCAGTCTCAACAAAGATTCATTCTCGTCACCCAACTGATAACCGTCAAGCGGATTATCCTCAGCCGGATAATCCGGCTTTAAACCATCGGGCATACAAGGATTATTGCCATCCTTATCGGCATAACGGTTAATCATTACATACAACCCCCAGTTCTTGATAACGCTTGGGAACTTTGAATAAATGTTTTCAGGACCGAGCAACGCTCCCGTACAATATTTACCATGAGACTGACCTCCGATAAGTTCCACTGCCATATAAGGCATTAATCCGATAAGTACAGATTCGGAAGCCGATGCCGTACCCGAACCGATAAGCCCGTAAATCTTAGTGATGCCTACATTGGCCCTTCCCACATCAATAGTTTTAGAACCATTGGTGACAACAGTGCTGAAATAAGTATTCAGGTCTTCTCCTTTTTTCTTGTAATACTCCATTAAATCCTTATTCCATATTTCTGTTTCATAAACAGCCTTGCTCTTCACCACATTCTCCGGTGCAAGCATAAAAGCCAATACATTCTCCGTAAAAACATAGCCTCCGCCATTATAACGCAAATCCAGAATAAGTTCACTAATGCCCTCTTGTTTAAACTGACAACAAATATCTACCAGTTTTTCGGCCGAATCCAAATCGAAACTGCTATATGCCAGATAGCCGACCTTCTTGCCTCCGACATCAAATGTTTTATGTACAAGAATTGGATTTTCGTACATTGTAACGGCATCAAGCGTTAGGGTCTGTCCGCTTAACCCAATGTACCCGTCTTTCTGCTCACCCATGCCCAAAGTAATATTCGAACTATAAAGAGCTTCCTGATAATTGTCCTTCGTTATCTCTTTCCCATTCAGCTGCATGATGATATCTCCGCGTTTTATTCCCACTTTGTAAGCCGGACTTCCTTCATAAACAAACGCCACGATAAAGAAATAATTTTCGGAGTTGGAAAACTTGCCAAGCATCAGATTATAACCGTAAGTAGTGGCAACCCCATCCATGTTATTAATGAGACTTTCCATATCATCCGTCATCATGGTCCACTTGTCTACCTCCTTATTATTTTCCTTAAATCGTATGTCTTTTACGGTACCAATCGGATCCTCATTTACATTCGGGTCAAGCTTCTGCATATCTGCGGCTATTTCATCTTTCCACAAATAATAGGTATCCAGCGCATCATAAGCAAATTGGTTGGCATAATAAATCTCATCGGTTGTCACTCTGCCATCGCCACTACCTTGACCACCGCCATTATCATCATCTTTAGAGCATCCGCTCATTATGCATAAAACGCATAAAAAAAGAGAAAGGAAATAGATTTTTTTCATATATGATATTTTTTAGAAACACCTAGTACCACGTATAAGTATATTCATTTTCACAAAAATACAATAATCTTTTCAATATCATTCCATGAAGGTGAAAGAGTTTAAAAAAAAACGGTTTGCTCCCCGAAAGAAGCAAACCGTTTTTATCCTTATGATTAAGGAAAATACTTTCTAAAAATTACTGTGCAGAATCAGCAGGAGCAGTTTCTGTTGCGGCGCCATCTGTCTGAGGAGCTGCAAAACCGGAAGGTGCATTCAATGGGTTAGTAGCTCCTTCTTTTACAGCTTGTTCCATAATTACAGAAGATTCTGTATGAGCTGTAGGAACAAAATAAGCAGTAAGCACACTGCATGCAACCATAAAAGCAGCCAATCCCCATGTCAATTTTTCAATAAAATCCGTAGTCTTGCGAACACCCATAATCTGATTAGAAGAAGCAAAACTAGAAGCCAAGCCACCTCCTTTTGAATTCTGAATCAATACAACGAAACACATCAAAAGAGCTGCAAGCACAATTAATCCAATAAGTAATAAATACATTTTCTTTATTTTGATTTAGTGTTAATAATCAATTTCTCCAAAAATCTTATTTGGTCTGCAAAGTAAGCGTTTTTTTTTGGATATTTCAAATTTAATTTTTTAATAATTTCAAGAGCCTTTGAATATCTTTGTTGTTTAACGTATATTTTTGCCAATGTCTCGGTAAAATAACTCTCGTCTTCCGGTTCCGGCTCTTTTTCTTCCGGCTCCGGTTCATCGGCCCTCTCTTGTGAAGAAAGAGGAGGTTCATCTGAATTGTTTTCCAGAAAAGTATCTATCAAATCCTGTCCTTTCAATGACGGAATTTCTTCAACCGGGACTGCTTCTTCTGTTTCGGTCAATAAATAAGAGGTGTAATCCGTCGTTATATCCATTGGCAATTGTGTAATATCTTTCTGTTCTTCTTCCGGCTGTCCGGCCAGAAATGCATCTATCAGTGAAAGCGTACGATCAAGCCCCAATAAATCGGACGACTTTTCTTTTCCTTCCGATGGAGTGATGGTAAACCGCTCACCTTCTATCAAATAAAACAGCACTTTACGGTCGGCTATATATAAAGCCGCTCTCCTCAGTTCTTCTCCAAAAGTAATGTCATGAAGCAGAAACAGATTTTTCAGATAAAGTAATCTCACTGTCTGAAAATAAGGATAACGGGCAAGCAAAGTTCGAAGCTCGTAAAGAGTATCCCGATTCAAAAGCTCGGGATGTGCAATCCATTCATATAAGTGCTGTTGTGTCATGTCAAAGATAGTTATTACCAATTGGCTACCGTCATATTAAATATCTGGTCTACAATATCTTTAATCATCTGATTCACCAATTCATCCTGTACAGACGAGAGTTGCTGACTGGATTTATATTCACGACTGGCCGAGAATTGCTGATTATTAAAATTATTCTTCGGATTAGCCTTATCGACAAAGTTCACTCTGACCGTCATACGGAGTTCCACCATGTTTGAATAACCGTCGGAACCGATACCTTTATTTGCAGCATCATAATTTGTGATTTCTCCCGAAAGTTGCAAATCTCCTCCGCGTCTTACCTGTGTCAGACGCGTTTGCTGCAAATAAACATCTTGCAATGCAGTGTTGAACATATTCTCCATCGGTCCCCAAACAAAGCCGACAGAACGGTTAGGAAAATTCTCGAAAGAAATTGTTTTAGTCTTCGCATAATCAATGGAAGCCCCATTAAATTTATAAGAAACCGAGCAAGCCGTCAATATACCGATCAGTACAATCAAGCTGCCTATCCATTTCATGTTTTTAATCCAAGCCATATTCTTTTATTTTTCTATATAGTGTGCGTTCTGAAATATTCAAGTCTTTTGCCGCATTCTTGCGTTTCCCATGATGACGGTCGAGTGCTTTACGTATCATTTCTTTTTCTACTTCATCCAATGACAGTGTCTCTTCCACATATTCTTCCGTATCCTGAATATCATCATCCATCGGCATCTGCTTGGTTGCAGAGATGTTAATGGTAGGCACAGGAACGGGAGCCGGGGTTGCCGGAACCAGATTACGAGAAGGTTCCTGATAATAAGATACCGCTGTTGTTGTTGCCGGTGCTACGGTTGCAGTTGTTCCACGCTCGGCCATCAGAGTATTGACTAACTTTTTGAGTTCGGTCACGTCACGACGCATATCAAACAAGACTTGATATAAAATCTCGCGCTCACTGCCGAATGTTTTATCACCCGGCTTTATGCCAAACAACATAGGCAAACGCGAATCCTGTTGCTGTGCAGGAAGATAGTTCTGCAAAATAACGGGAGTAATGTCACGATTTGTTTCAATAATGGATATTTGCTCCGTGATATTCTTCAACTGACGGACATTGCCCGGCCAAGGATAAGCCAACAGCATTGCTTTCGCATCTTCTGTCAACTGAATGGCGGGCATACGATATTTCTCGGCAAAATCTGAAGCAAATTTACGGAAAAGCAAAGCGATATCTTCTGCACGCTCTCTCAAAGGCGGTATCTTGATAGGGACAGTATTCAGACGATAATACAAGTCTTCACGGAAACGTCCTTCGGAAATGGCCTCTGTCAAATTAACATTTGTAGCAGCCACAATGCGCACATCCGTTTTCTGTACTTTCGACGAACCTACTTTAATATATTCTCCGCTTTCGAGCACACGCAACAAACGAGCCTGAGTAGATAAAGGCAACTCACCCACTTCATCCAAAAAGATTGTTCCCCCATCTGCCTCTGCAAAATATCCTTTGCGGTCACTGATAGCACCGGTAAAAGCACCCTTCTCATGACCGAAAAGTTCTGAATCTATGGTTCCTTCAGGAATCGCTCCACAGTTTACAGCTATATACTGTCCGTGTTTACGACGACTGAATTGGTGGATTATCTGCGGAAAGTTTTCTTTTCCGACACCACTTTCACCGGTTATCAATACAGATAAGTCGGTAGGCGCCACCTGAATAGCAATATCTATAGCACGATTCAGCCCTTCCGAATTTCCGATAATGCCGAACCTGAGCTTCACGTTTTGTATTTCTGACCTGACCATATTTCTCCTTGTTAATATGACAAAATTACAAATTCCCCGGCAGACAGCAAGTAATTTTGGCAGAAAAAATAAAAAACAAACGCGGATTTCACGGATTAATACGGTCTTTAATAAAGAGAAACCGTATATCCGTGTAAACCGCGTCTGCTTAATATTAATAATGAAGGATACTTATTAATCTATTTCCTGATCAGCCTCATAACCACCCATTTCACGAATAGCATTCTTCAAAATAGCGTACTGCTGGAAGAGATGATTGACAGGAATTTCGTTTTCTGTGTAGTCGTGCATCGGGCTCTTCAAGAAGAAGCTCAAGAAACGCTGGATGCCGAAACGTCCTGCACGTGCAGCCAAGTCGCTCAACAATACCAAGTCCAGACACAAAGGTGCAGCAAGGATTGAATCACGGCAAAGGAAGTTAATCTTAATCTGCATAGGATAACCCATCCATCCGAAAATGTCAATATTGTCCCAACCTTCCTTACTGTCGTTGCGGGGAGGATAGTAATTGATACGTACTTTATGATAATAATCTGTATACAGATCAGGCTGTTCTTCAGGTACCAGAATTGATTCCAATGTAGACAACTTGCTGACTTCTTTTGTACGGAAATTAGCCGGTTCATCCAAAACCAAACCGTCACGGTTACCCAATATATTAGTAGAGAACCAGCCGGACAAACCTAAGCAACGAGTTCCGATAATCGGAGCAAAACCTGATTTAACCAATGTCTGACCGGTTTTGAAGTCTTTACCGGCAATAGGCATTTTAGTCTTTTCTGCCAATTCCCACATAGCCGGGATATCGACTGTAGTATTAGGAGCACCCATAATGAAAGGAGCACCTTCCGACAGAGCTGCATATGCATAGCACATAGACGGAGCGATATGTTCTTTATCGTCAGCCTTCATTGCTTCTTCCAAAGCAGCTAATGTTCCATGTATTTTTTCATCAACTGGAACATAGATTTCTGTAGAAGCAGCCCAAAGAACAACGATACGCTCGCAATTATTTGCAGCTTTAAAATTACGGATATCTTCACGAAGTTGTTCCACCATATCCCAACGGTTCTTGCAATCTTTCACATTATTTCCATCCAAACGGCTGGCATAGTTATGGTCGAAAGCAGCTTTCATCGGAACTATTTTTTCCAACTCGTCCTTTACAGGATTGATATCTTTCTCTTGCAAAACTTCTGCATTAACAGCTGACTCATAGGCATTAGCCGGATAAACATCCCATGCACCGAATACGATATCATTCAGACTTGCCAATGGAACGATTTCGCCATAATGCAAATACTTTTTATTTTCTCCACGGCCAACACGCATCTTATCATATTGAGTCATAGAGCCGACAGGTTTTGCCAAGCCCTTACGAGCCATCAGCACTCCCGTCATAAAAGTTGAAGTAACAGCGCCCAATCCAACACAAAGGACACCCAATTTACCGGTAGCCGGTTTTACATTCATTTTTTCCATTCTAATTTCCTTGTTAAATTGCATCTCATAGTAGAGATTAAGATAATTGTGACAAAGTTACACCTTCTTTTGAAAACTACCATGATTTTCTTAGTTTTTTTATACCTTTGCAGCCGTTAAACATTTAATTTAGGTATGAATGATATTTGCTGTATAGGACATATAACACTGGATAAAATTGTAACGCCCAAGCAAACGGCTTATATGCCGGGAGGTACTTCTTACTACTTTTCTCATGGAATCAGCCACCTAAAAGACACCAAGCACTATAAACTGGTTACGGCACTCGCCCCTACCGAGTTTAAAGCTGTGGAGGATATTCGTGCCAAGGGAATTGAAGTAAAAGTTATTCCTAGCCGTCACACTGTATATTTCGAGAATATATACGGAGAGAATCAAGACAACCGCACCCAGCGTGTTTTGGCCAAAGCCGACCCTTTCACCGTAGAGCAATTGAAGGATGTAGAAGCAAATATTTTTCATTTGGGAAGCTTGCTCTCCGATGACTTCTCTCTTGATGTAGTTAAATACCTGTCAGGAAAAGGCACACTGGCTGTCGATGCTCAGGGTTACCTTCGTGAGGTAAGAGGTAAAAAAGTGTATCCGGTGGACTGGACAGAGAAAACAGAGGCACTGAAATATATTGATATTCTGAAAGTGAACGAACATGAAATGGAAGTGCTGACCGGACATAAGGAAGTGAAGCAGGCTGCGTTTCAACTTGCCGAATGGGGAGTAAAAGAAGTTTTGATTACCCTTGGAAGTCTTGGCTCGGTTATTTTTGCCGAAGGATGTTTCTATCGGATTCCGGCTTATCCGCCTAAAAATATAGTGGATGCCACCGGATGTGGAGATACTTATGTCACCGGATATCTGTATATGAGGAACAAAGGAGCTTCTTATGAAGAAGCCGGATGTTTCGCTGCTGCAATGTCTACGCTGAAATTAGAAGCATCCGGTCCCTTCAACGGTACGGAAGAGGATGTGTGGAATGTAATTCACAAAAGATAACAGAATCCTCCTTATTGTTCTATGGATTCATGTTCTGCCCGCAAGGAATAAAACAAAACCACACAAAACGCTACGAAAGGTACGATAAATGACAGAGACATATTACTGTTGTCTGCCACATATCCCATCAAAACCGGACCGATAGCTCCTCCTATCGGAGACATCATGAGATAAGAAGAGGCGCGTTTAGTGTGGTTTCCCAGCCCTTTCAGAGATATAGCAAAAATGGTGGGAAACATAATAGCCTCAAATGCATAAACAAAAAACAAAGCAACCAGTGATATATGCCCTAAATTGCATATTACCAACAATGTGGCAAATACCGTTCCGACAGCACAGCACAACAGCACACGTTCGGCACGGATAAACCTCATTACCCAGCTACCAACAAAGCGTCCGCACATAAACAGTCCTAATCCTCCGAAAGAAAGCAAAACCGACGCATCACGAGCATTCATCCATCCGTCATCCACTACATAATTTATAAAGAAACTGTTGATCGAAATCTCTGCTACCTCATAGCAAAACAAGGCAAAAACACCGAATACAAAAAGTTTATGCGACCACAAGCCTTGTTTACCGCCTGTCTCAGTTACTTCATCCGCATGTACAATCTCCGGAAGCTTTATTCGAGAAAACACCAAAGCCACCCCCAGCACTACGATGCCCATCAACATATAAGGAAATGAAATATGCGAAGAACCTTCTTCGGAAAACAACAACAAGCCACCGACCAATGGTCCGCAAATACATCCTAGTCCGTTAAACGATTGCGCCAGATTCAATCGGCTGGCAGCCGTTTCCCTGTCTCCCAGTTCTGTCATATAAGGGTTTGCCGCTGTTTCGAGAAACACTAATCCGCACGCTATCACAAATAAAGAGAGTAAGAAAAACTCAAAGGACATCCAATATTCTCCGGGAACAAACATCAATGAACCGACACCATACAACAACAGCCCCAAAACAACTCCGCGCCGATAACCATACTTTGTGATAAAAAGCCCTGCCGGAACAGCCATTACAAAATATCCCAAATAAAACAAGACCTGTACCATGGCCGAATAAGTACGAGTAATATCCAATACCTCTTGGAAATGTTTATTCAGCACATCAAGAATGGCATGTGCAAATCCCCATAAAAAGAACAAAGAGGTAACCAAAACAAAAGGAACCAAATAGTTCCTTTTCACCAATGCATATCTTTGCTTTTCCATATTTCTTATGATAATAATGCAGGCAATCCCGCTAAATCTGTAATTATCACATCGGGCAAGGATTCATCAATCACTTCTCCACCCCAACCTTCACCTTTCAGCCAGACAACCGGACAGCCTACTTGCTTTGCCGGAACAACATCCTTCGAGAAAGAATCTCCGACAACCAGCACTTTACAGGCTTCATATCCCATTGCTTCCACTCCCAAACGATAAATAGCCGGATCGGGTTTACGCACTCCCACTACGGATGATTCAATAATATCATCAAAGAAAGCGTACAGTCCAAAGTCTTTAAGAATGGTTTGGATATTTCCATAAAAATTGGAAACAAGCACCAATTTATATTTCCCGGAAAGTGCTTCCACCACAGGGCGGGTTACCTTCAACACATCCAACACATATTCATAACAACCGTCTGCCACCTGCTTGGCATAAGTTTGCAACATTCTCTCATCCATCGGCAACTTTCCCTGTTCAGCCAGATACTCTACCTGCAACTTAGTCTTTATAGAGAGAACATCATGAAAATTATGTTGCGGCCGGACAAAAGGATATTTAGCCAAAGCTCTTTCAGCAAACACATATGCTTCCCGGAAACTCTCCTTGTCTACCGGTACATGATATTCTGCATATTTACTCCACAAAACCTCTGCCCAATGGCGGCTGTTGGTATCTATCGTGCCGCCATAATCAAATATAACTCCTTTGATATCTTTCAACATATTCACACTTATTTATTTGCAGGCGTACCATTGCCGACCTTCATCAGCAACACGCCTATTACAATCCAAATCAATTCTCGTACACGGGTAATCAACCCGGTATAAACGCCAAATGCCCCCGGAATAGCCAGCCCTCCTACCGCCAAGGCAAATCCTCCCTCACGCGCTCCCAACTGCATGGGAGAAAAGAAGAACAGATTGGCAAACAAAGAGGTAAATGCCATAATCAGGATACATGCCGGAAAACTGACATCTGTTGTCAGAATATTCAGAATGAAATATACCTCCAAACATCCCAAGACGCGCGCCATAAACTCTAAGCTCAATGAAGCATAGAAAGTAGACTTACGCTGTTGATGCAGCTCTGCAATCTGGCTGTCCACGCGTTCTAATGTTTCCCGTTTGTTTTCCGAAAAACGTTTCGCCCATCCTTTTATAAAGGGAATATGTTGCAACAACTTCAACGTGCGCACTGCCATTCCATTTCTATATCCCTTCATAAAAAAATAAATGGCAAGCAGGCAAAAGAAACCAACTACAGAAAGCACCATCCCCATTGCAAAATCTACCGGACGAAGCGCCAAATACAAAAAAATAGAGAAAAGCCAAAAACAAAAATGTGAGAAAATATGCATCATCACATACAGGATAACCGATGAAGTAGCTTTGCTTGCACCCACGTATGGAGTCAGTTCCATAATGCGATAAGGCTCGCCTCCCATCAATCCGACCGGAGTGGCATAATTCAAGGCAAAGCCGGAAACAGTCAGTTTATATACTTTCCAAAATGGAATAGGTGTTCCCTTCTTTCCATCCCGGATAATGATATACCAAGAAAGGGTATTGAATAAATAAATAATAACCCATAACCCTATAACAGCCGGCAACCAGATTCCGGCCCTGCGAAGATTAGCCAACAGCTCATCATACTCCATATCAAAAGTACAGAGCATCACAACGATGGCAACGATTCCGAATATCAGGAATATGTTTCTATATTTACTTTTCACAGTGCTGCGTATTTATGATAAAAACGGGCGCTGAGAGCCTCATGGCAATGGCGCATATACACGAACAATGAAGTCATCACAATAATCTCAAACACAAAATAAAGCCAAGGCTCACCTATCAGCAGACTGACATACAATGCAATGGCGCGCGTATTGAAAGTCAGTATATTAGTATATTTCATCAACGGCTTACTGGCAGCACGGAATTCATCGCGCAATTCCTGAGGAACATTATCACCATACTTTGCCTTTACCAACGCATAGAATTGCTGGAAATTGGGAGTCATTCCCTCCTGCTGACGAGTATAGTTTCCATAAAAATAAAGGAATATTTTCCACCAGAAGTTTCCCTTCCACGGCAAACTGTGAAATATTTCACGCTGCTGCCTGAAGTTGTCCAACTCACTTCCGCTCTTTCCTTTCAAGAAATAAAGATGAATATTGCGGTAATAATCCGCCAGCGTACATTGCTTACTGTGACAAATCGTACCCGAAAACACAGCCAGAATCCAGATAAACACTCCCCAATGCATTCCGTCACCGATATTGAAAGGCATCGGCTGATTCATCAACCTAAGACAGATAGCCACATAAATGGTAAAAAACCAAATATCACCTGCAAACCCGTCCAACATACGTCCCCACTGGGTTTTCTGTCCTGTGAGGCGAGCCAGCTGCCCGTCAGCGCTATCATAATGATTCGCCCACATCAACAATAAAATACCGATGACAGTATGTTTCATATCGGGATAATAGAACATCACACCGGCACCTACACCTAGAATAATAGATAAGATAGTCACTACATTGGGATGCACTTTCAGCTTTTTAAAGAATAAAGCCCATGCATAGCCAATAGGTCGGTTAAAATAAATATCCAAGAACTCCTCTGTGTCCATTGATTTGAAAGAAGCCTCTATTCCTTTCTTCTCACTCTCTTTACTCATGTCTCTATTTTTTCATTTGCTTTTTCTTCACCCGGTTATAAATGCACTCTGCAATCTTTACACCTGCTTCCTCTCGGCAACGGGCAAAACTGGGCCAATCATTAAAATCAATTATCTTAAGTTCACCGTCGGCAGATACCACACAATCACCTCCGTAAATGGGGACATTCAAAACCTCGGCTGCCATATCGCTATATTTCTTAAGTTCTTCTTCATTAAAGGGAATTCCTTTGGCCACGCCATTGATTTTCTCCAGACCGAATTTGCTGTGCGAACAAGGAGAAGGATAAAACCAATAAAAGAAATCCGTTCCCTGAACGCCATAAAATTTAATTAAATCACCCTGAAGATGCTCATTTATCACAGCTACCGGTATGTGCCGGCTACGGAAATCGGCCAAAACACGTTCCGCCTCTTCTTTGCCGGTGGCGTAGCATACATCTTCTTTTACCATAGCATGAGAATCACCGCGTTTTATCCAGCAAGGATAGCAATCTTCCTCAAACTGCCTGTCAGTAGATATTACGAAACTCCTCGGATGAGGAACACCATGTTGTATCAAAAGTTCCGTCATTGGTCTGCGCACGCAATTATCAATTCCGTAAGCCGAATTGACAACCAACGCACCTTCATCCTCCAACGATTTCAGGCGGGCTATTGTCGCCCTGTCACGAGCCATATCGAATATCACATCCGCCTTTGCTCCGCAAGCCACAAATTCCTTTTCCGCATAGAGTTCCACCTTGCATCCCAATAGCCTCAACTCATCCGCCACTTTATTAAAAATGGCGGCATCATTGTCCACGTGGTTCGGTGAATACTCATTGCCACGGCTTATCCCTATTATTGAAAATTCATCCATTCCTTTATGTCAGTGCTTTAAGTTTATTCTTTTCCGGCCAAAAAAGCCTCCGCTTTTACGATATCACCGGCATGGTCTACATCCAGGATTTTCTTAAAAGGATAAGCCTTCAACTTCAGACCATCTGCAACCAGTTGTCTTTGGAAATTACGCATACGCGACATTCCTTTGTCCATACATGCGTTTAAAGTTCTGATAGCAGTGGGTGTCAGGCAATAAATGCCTCCCGAAATATAACGACATTCCGATGTAGCCGCATCATGGAACCCTGTGATATTCAAAGCTCCATCAGTAGATATATAAAGCGGCTTTTCATCATCAATATAATCCGTTACTGCCATATATCCATCATTATCCGCCCGCTTAAACGCTTCAATAAATGCAGCGAACTCCTCTTCGCGAAAGATAGTATCTACAGTAGTCAGACAAAACTTGTCATCTTGCAAATAAGAACTCAGTTCATAAAAACTATGCATGGAACTGGGAGTAGTCTTCACTACCACTTCCAAAGGCACTTCCGCTTCCTGTTGCAACTTAGCAAGGTGCTCTTTGGTCAACGGGCTCTCATTATTAATAATAACCACTACTTTATCAGCTCCATTACGGATAAAAATCCGTATCAGGCGGTCAATCATGGCAACTCCGTTGAGCTGCACCAAAGGTTTGGGCAAAGTAACCCCTTCTTGTGAAAGCCGGGACCCTTCACCCGCTGATATAATTGCGAACTTCATTTCTCTTAATCTTCTTCGTCTATAGTATCCAACTTCAACTTATCACTGTCATCGCGTCTCTCATAATACTGCTTACGCAACGGACGCGCATGAATCGCTTTCTCCACGATACGGTTGCGGAATATATCCATTGCTACATAAATAGCCTGCCGGAACGAATCTTCCAGAGCAACACCCTGACCGGCAATATCATAAGCTGTTCCATGCGCCGGAGACGTGCGTACAATGGGCAAGCCTGCAGTATAGTTCACCCCTTCATCCATAGCCAATGCCTTAAATGGCGCCAAGCCCTGATCGTGATACATAGCCAAAATACCGTCAAAATGAGTATAATTACCCGACCCCATAAATCCGTCGGCAGGATAAGGACCGAAACATTGCACTCCCTTGGCAACCATCTCTTTGATGGCAGGAATAATGATATCATTTTCCTCTGTACCGATCAGTCCGTTGTCTCCTGCATGAGGATTCAGTGAAAAGACTGCAATACGAGGACTGTCGATTCCGAAATCCTCTTTCAAAGAACGATGGAAGATGGCAAGTTTCTCCATAATCAGTTCTTTCGTAATATCTTTGGCTATATCACGAACCGGCACATGACCTGTCACCAATGCCACACGAAAATCATTCTTCAGTAAAATCATCAAAGCCTTCTGTCCTTCGCCCACACGTTCCTCGATATATTCGGTGTGTCCGGGAAAATGGAATGCTTCCGACTGAATGGTATTTTTATTGATAGGAGCTGTAACCAATACGTCTATCAAGCCATCTTTATAATCCTGCAAAGCTCTTTCCAAAGCATCCAAAGCAGCCTTTCCCGCCTCTGTTGTAGGTTTTGAAAGCTCCACTTTCAGTTCATCTTCCGTACAGTTCAGAATACTCAGTCTATCCGGCATAGCATCATCAGCCGAGTTGATGATGCTAAAATTTGCCTGAATATCCATTGCTTTACGATGATAAGCCGCCACCTTCGGTGATCCGTAAATAATAGGTGTACAAAGTTCCAGCATAGTAGGGTCTGCGAAAGTCTTCAGAATGACTTCATATCCCACCCCGTTGATATCCCCGTGAGTAATACCAACTCTTATCTTGTTATTATCTTCCATTTAGTTATTATTAATCTGTTCTATTTTATTCTGCTTTTGCAGTTGAATCCACCTTTTCTTCAGGGATGTCGGCATTGACCACCACTTCGTCCAGCAGCGTTTCATTCGGCAATCTCAACGTATAAAGTGAAGCCTCCATCTGGCGCATCAGATTACGTTTCATTTTATCGGGAGAATAGATAAACGCTTCAGCAACAATCACGCGTCCGTTGGCACGGTCTACCCGGGCATGAGAAACAAACGGGCCACCCATCATGTCGCCTTCCATTTCCCATAATCCGCGCGCTTCCTGAGCATATTCGCCTTTTACCATAATATTCTTGACATCGACAAACATGGAGTCGGTAGCCATGTACATACCTTCACGTTCACCCGGAATATTGGCTTTCATCACCGAATCACGTTTATGTACAAAGAACTCTTTAGTAAAGGTATTCCTGTCTGTATAAGGATAAGAATATATTACGAAATTCATATCGGCAGAGGCACGGTTGGTAGAAGCCCACAAGAAATCTTTACCGACCTTATAATTCGATAACTCCTGAGGAATCCAGACATCACAGTCAAACATACTGCCCACTTTGGCTGAAATGGCATCATTATGTTTTTCTTTCAGCAAGTTTATCTGGCGATTGATTTCAGATTTCACAAAGAAATCGATAATCACCTGCTTGTTCTTTTCCACAAAGTCTGCAAACTCTTTTTCATCAGGTGCCTGAATAGTCATAATCATTTGCGGTGCAGCATAAACATCACGCGAAAATTTTATTTTAGGCTGTGTATAGATATCCTGAATATCAACAACAATGATATTACGGAAAATCCTCATGACACGGTCAAAGTGTTCGGGAGCTATATTTGAAATACGGAAAGAGCGTTCTGCCTGAGGTAATCCGGGAACATTCGTATCCAGCACATCAAATAATGCACGTCCTGCGGGGCGATCCCACACTGCCTTATTTACCACCACCAACACTTCGTAAGGTCTTCCGCTGGAAGTCGGAGTAAACAAGTTTTTCTGTCCTTTCTTACAAGAAGCCAGCACCAGCACTACCAGTACCAAACTCAAATAGAATGCTATTCGTTTCATAATTCTTATGGTATTATATTTAATAATCTATAGTGTAACACCTTTTTCTTTCTGTTGTTTAGCCGTCGACAACATTCCGCACGCCGCAAATATATCCTCCCCTCTTGATGCACGAATAGTAGCAAAAACTCCGTGTTGTGTCAAATAATCACGAAATGCCACCATTGTTTCCATGTCCGTTCCTTCCAAATTAACATTCGGGATGGCATGGAAACGGATTAAATTGATGCGGCAGTCGATGCCACGCAGCAATTTAACAATTTCTTTGGCATACACCAAAGAATCATTCACATCTTTAAACACAATATATTCAAAAGACAACCGCCTTTGCTTACTGAAATCATAATTACGCAATATATCTACAATTTCGGTAATAGAGAAAGCTCTTTCGGCAGGCATCAGTTCTTTTCTCTGCGATGGGAAAGGAGTATGCATACTGATAGCCAGATGGCAGTCACTCTCATTCAAAAAACGTTCCAATCCTTTTTTCAATCCAACGGAAGATACAGTTATTCTTTTCGGACTCCAATGATAGCCATAATCAGAGGTCAGTATTTCGAGCACCTTCAGCACTTCATCCAAGTTGTCAAAAGGCTCTCCCATCCCCATAAACACAAGATTGGTCAGCGTATCGCGTTCCGGTATAGAATATATCTGGTTCAGAATCTGGTTGGCAGTCAGGTTGGCCGTAAAACCTTGCTTTCCTGTCATGCAGAACTTACAATTCATCTTGCACCCCACTTGTGAAGAAACGCACAAGGTAGCCCGGTCTTCATCCGGTATATATACAGCCTCTACAAAATTCCCGGTCGGCGTACGAAACAGATACTTCACCGTCCCGTCCACCGAGCGCATAGCTTCCACCGGTGCAGATACTCCGATTTCATAGCTGCCTTTCAACATCTCACGATGCTTCAGTGACAGGTTAGTCATTTCATCTATCGAAACGACTTTCTTCTCATACAACCAAGATACAATCTGCTTTGCAGCAAATTTAGGCATTCCCAGATTCTGCGTTATGTGCTGAATCTCATTCAATGTCTTGCCAAGTAATACCGTTTTTGGAGTTTCCATTCTATTTAAAAAGACAATTAGCGTACAAAGGTAGAGAAAAAATAATATATATTGCCTATCTTTGCGCTGAGAAATACATTTAAAGATGAGAAAAACAATTAATTGTTTTATTCCATACGAAGAAAACACAGCAATAGACAAAGTTGTTACAGCATTGAAAGACAGCATTGTTGTAAACAAAATCTATTTATTGACAACCGCTCATGGCTCAATGCCATCCGTTCCTGCAGGATGTGAACCGTTCACCATTGACTCCTTGAACAGCAGTGATACGATAAAGAAGATTGCTCAGAAAGCAGACACCCCTTTCACTTTATTATATACCAAAGCATCTCCGTTTGAATTAGGCTACATGGCTTTGGAACGCATAGCCGACTTCCTGCAAGACCGGAAGACCGGCATGGTCTATGCCGACCATTACGAGTGGAAAGAGGGAGAAAAGAAAAAGCATCCCGCCATTGATTACCAACCGGGAAGTGTACGCGATGACTTCGACTTCGGGGCTCTGCTGGCATTCAGAAGCGAATACCTGATCGGGGCAGCCGGAATGATGGAGAACGAGCGCGAAGACTATCGGTATGCCGGACTTTATGCCACTCGCTTGTTCATTGCCGAAACAGGCCGAATTGTCCACATCAATGAATACCTATACACTGAAATAGAAGAAGACAACCGCTTGTCGGGCGAAAAGCAGTTCGATTACGTCAACCCACGCAACCGCGAAGTACAGATTGAAATGGAACAGGCCTTCACCGGATACCTGAAAAGAACAGGTGTCTATTTGCCGTCTAATTTCAAAAAGGTAAACTTCCGAACAGAAACATTTACCTATGAAGCTTCCGTCATCATCCCCGTAAGAAACAGAGTCCGCACCATCGACGACGCCATCCGTTCCGCCCTCGAACAGCAAACGGACTTTCCTTTCAATATCATCATCGTTGACAATCACTCCACAGACGGCACATCCGAAGTGATTGCCCGTTATAAAGACCATCCGCAAGTCATACACCTGCAACCCGAACGCACCGATTTGGGCATAGGCGGCTGCTGGAACCTCGCAGTCCATCATCCCTTATGCGGCCGCTTCGCCATACAACTGGACAGCGACGACCTCTATAGCAGTCCGCAGACGTTGCAAACCATCGTAAACACTTTCTATAAAGAACAATGCGCCATGGTGATAGGCACGTACCGAATGACGGATTTCCACCTGAACACCATTGCTCCGGGCATCATAGACCACAAAGAATGGACACCGGACAACGGGCACAACAATGCCCTGCGCATCAACGGGCTGGGTGCTCCCCGCGCCTTCTTCACTCCCCTTTTAAGAGAAATCGGAGTGCCCAACGTCAGCTACGGAGAAGACTATGCATTGGGCCTCGCCTTCTCGCGCACCTATAAGATAGGACGGATTTACGATGAACTATACCTTTGCCGGCGTTGGGAAGGCAACTCGGATGCCGCACTCGGCATTGAACAAGTCAACACCAACAACCATTACAAAGACAGCCTCCGCACACACGAAATCAATCTCCGCCGGTGCTATAACGAACAGCACAACCAAAACGACGGTAATAAAAGCAAAGCACAAAACAAGCATTTTATAGAAAAACAATTTGCCGAATGGCAGACGGCAAGCGACAACCTTGCCGCTTTAAGAAAAGCGCTTGTCAAGCAAGAAGTGATTTGCGGCATCTCGTTTACTGTGCAGCACAACCCGGCACGCATGGTTTCCACCGGAGCCAAAACCGACAAAGAAAGCATTCTCTCCCGTCCCTGTTTTCTTTGCAGAAAAAATCAACCCGAAGACCAGCGCGTCTGTCCCATCGGAGACGGATACAATCTGTGTGTCAATCCTTATCCGATACTCCCCTATCATATCACCATCCCATCTGCCGAACACCGGGAACAGATCCTGCCTGCTGATTTTTGCAACACCGTCAGCACTCTCCTCAATGAATTGCCCGACGAATACGCCTTATTCTACAACGGAGCACTTTGCGGAGCCTCTGCCCCCGACCATCTGCATTTTCAGGGAGTTCCGACGGAGCACGTTCCACTGATTGCTTTCTATCGCCGGACGGACAGCGGAAAAGAAAGGCTCGCATCAATCAGCCATTCATCCGTCCTGCACTACATCGACAGTTACGTCTGCCCCCTGTTCAGCATCGAACAGTGCCGTGACGAAAAAAAAGACGAGTCCTTGTTTACCAATATAATGAAAGAATTGCCGTGCAGCAATAACGAACCGGAACCGAAAGTAAACATACTGGCATGGCAAGAAGATGAAAAACAAATCATCCTTATCATTCCGCGCTGTAAGCACCGTCCCGAATGTTACAGTGCCGAAGCCGGCAAACAAATGCTTGTCAGTCCGGGTACCCTTGATATGGCAGGCATCATTGTCACACCGCGCAAAGAAGATTTTGAAAAGATATCAACCGAAGACATCCGACAAATTCTGCAAGAAGTCGGACTGCCACGCGAAGATGCACAGGAAATAATTAAGAAGTACCGAAAAAGAGACAGACTATGATGAAAGAGCCCGAAATAAATGTAGGAATAGTAAATGCACAAGAAATCCATTTTTCGTTGAACGGCCGTTTTTTTGCCAAAGGAGAAACCGTATGTGGCGAACAAAGCGTCTCTTTCAGTGAAGGAGGCATTTTGTGGAACGGCAATCTGTATCGTGAGCTGACATTCACCCCACAAGACGAACGCACTTCCTTCTCCCTCTATGATGTGACCATCGGCATCAATTTTCATTGGGAGCGTCAGGAAACCCAAAGCTTTATGGGAACACTGAAACTGGTGGTGGATGAAGGCAAAATAACAGCCATCAACATCCTTCCGGTAGAAGACTATCTGATAAGTGTCATCTCTTCGGAAATGAACGCCACCTCTTCACTGGAGTTTTTGAAAGCACATGCAGTCGTTTCGCGAAGCTGGCTTTTTGCCCAAATGGAAAAGCGTAAGGCTCTATGCAACAAGAATGAAGGATTCTTCTCCTTTGTGAAGACCGAAAACGAATACATCCGCTGGTATGACCGCGAAGACCACACCATCTTCGACGTGTGTGCCGACGACCACTGCCAGCGTTATCAGGGAATCACCAAAGCATCGAACGCAACAGTCGCCGAAGCTGTCCGCGCCACACGCGGCCAACTGCTCATGTACGGTCAAGGCATTTGCGATGCCCGTTTCTCCAAATGTTGCGGAGGAGTAACCGAAGAATTCGGTTACTGTTGGGAAGATAAGGACTATCCCTATCTGTCCGCCATACGAGATGACGGAAAAGAAGCCTCGCAACCACTCCCCGACCTGACTCAGGAAGCGGAAGCCGAACGCTGGATACGCACCTCTCCCCCGGCGTTCTGCAACACCAACGACAAGAAAATCATTTCACAGATACTGAACAACTACGACCGCGAAACGACAAACTTCTATCGTTGGAAAGTGCGTTACACACAAGAGGAACTGGCAGAGCTCATCCGACTGAACACCAAAACCGATTACGGAAGCATCCTCGATTTAATTCCTGTCCGGCGAGGAAAGTCGGGACGTATCTGCAAACTAAAAATCGTAGGCACCCTGAAGACCCTCATCATCGGAAAGGAACTGGAAATTCGCCGCACCCTCTCCTCCTCCCATCTGTTCAGTTCGGCTTTTGTCATCGACAAAGGAGAGCTGAAAGACGGTGTGCCGGAATGGTTCCTGCTGACAGGCGCCGGCTGGGGTCACGGAGTAGGCTTATGCCAAATCGGTGCCGCTGTCATGGGTGAGCAAGGCTATACATACGACAAGATTCTGCTACACTACTATAAAGGAGCAGACATCCGCCGTTTCTATTAATCCAATCTTACAGGTAATCATGAAAAAGACATCACCGTGGGCATGGATTCCCACCCTCTACTTTGCGCAAGGATTGCCATACGTGGCAGTGACCATCATCTCGCTTGTCATGTATAAAAGGCTGGGCATCAGCAATACCGAGCTGGCCTTCTATACCGGCTGGCTCAACCTGCCCTGGGTCATCAAACCACTGTGGAGTCCGTTCATCGACCTCATCAAGACCAAACGCCGGTGGATTGTCACCATGCAGATGCTCATCGGTGCAGGACTGGCAGGCATTGCCTTTACCATCCCCACGGAATATTTCTTTCAACTGACGCTCGCCCTGTTCTGGCTGCTCGCCTTCAGTTCTGCCACACACGACATTGCTGCCGACGGATTTTACATGCTGGCGCTCGATTCTCACGAGCAAGCACTGTTTGTAGGTATCCGCAGCACCTTTTACCGTATTGCCACCATTGCCGGACAAGGGCTGCTCATCATGCTGGCAGGCCGGCTGGAAACGGTGACAGGCAACATTCCATACGCGTGGTCCATCACCTTCTTTGTGCTTGCCGGCATCTTTCTTGCCGTGTGGCTTTACCATCGTTTCATCCTCCCCCATCCGGCTGCCGACCATCCGGCAAAAGAAGTATCCGCTTCCGGGTTGATGAAAGAATTCTTTACCACCTTTACCACCTTCTTTCAAAAAAAGCACGCCACCGTTGCCATTGCATTCATGCTGCTATACCGACTTCCCGAAGCCCAATTAGCCAAAATGGGGATTCCTTTTTTACTCGACCCGGTTGAAAAGGGAGGCTTGGGACTTACTACCGAAGAAGTGGGATTCGTGCAAGGAACAGTCGGTATCATAGGACTTACGTTAGGAGGCATTTTGGGAGGCATTGCCGTAGCCCGGGGAGGTCTTAAACGCTGGCTTTGGCCCATGGTATGGGCTATCTCGTTACCTGATTTTGTTTATGTATACCTCAGCTATGCACAACCGGATTCCTTGTTGTTTGTCAACATTTGCATCTTCATAGAGCAGTTCGGATACGGTTTCGGATTCACAGCCTACATGCTCTACCTCATTTACTTTGCCGACGGCGAACACAAGACGGCACACTATGCCATCTGTACCGCTTTTATGGCGCTTGGCATGATGATTCCGGGAATGGCTGCCGGATGGCTGCAAGAGCACTTGGGATACAACCACTTTTTTATTTGGATTATGATATGTTGCATCGCCACATTCGGAGTCACGGCTTTGCTGAAGATTCATCCCGAATTTGGAAAGAAAACCTTAAAAAGTTAATGTTAAATTCAACAATACAAGCCATTGCATTGTTTCCTTTTCAGACGATAACATATAAAACAGAAGATATATGAAAAAAATTATTTTATTGGCATCAGTTGTATTGTTTGGCTGCGTAGGATACGCACAAGCACAAACATCTGAAAAAAAGCTGAGTCGTCAAGAACGAAAGGAAGCTAAAAGAGCCATGGAGCAGGCATTGTTTGAAGAAGCCAAACAAGCCATAGAAAACAAAAGCTTTACCCTGGAAGCGGATCAGGTTATCTTTAAACGGGGCAGAACTGCATTTGTCTCTTCAAACACAAATTTTGTGACAGTCAATGGTAATAAAGGCTCCGTACAGGTAGCTTTCAATATACCTGTAAGCGGTCCCAATGGCTTGGGTGGAGTAACTGTAGACGGCAATGTGTCCGGCTACAAAGTGACCACAGACAAAAAAGGCAACATCCGTCTGGCAATGAATATCACAGGTGTAGGTATTTCTGCCCAAGTCAATATTTCACTGGCCAATGGCGGCAACAATGCAACAGTGGATATTCTTCCCAATTTTCATTCCAACAGACTTACCTTATCAGGCACTCTGTTGCCATTGGATAAATCAAGCGTATTCAAAGGAAGGTCTTATTGACAGATTTTTCCTAAATTCAGCTTCAACCGAGTTTTTCATTTCTACTGTCACTGCTGCCACCATAGGATGCTTATCACATACAACATCCTATCAATAAACGACTTATCCAAGTGGTGGCAGTAGCAGTTCTTTCACCGTTATCAAATAATTCTAAGAAAATTTGGAAATGCCCCAAATAAGTCCTATACTTGCTTATCATTTTAATACTACAATAAGTATCTACAAATGAAAAAACACACTTATACAACTATACACTATGAAACACCTGTTAACCCTGTGCATAGGATTTTTCATGTTGCTCTCTTGCAACAATAAACCCTCTCAATCTGCCGCAATAGCAACAGACGAACCGGAAGTGAACGAAGATACGCTCTTCAGAGTAATCGATTTGGCAAACAACCTGAAGCCATGCAGTGACTCCTTACTTCTGAGTGATATTGTGGAGGATGTGGAATATGTAAAACTGGAGACGGCAGACAATGGTCTGGTTGGAGCAATGAATAGAGGCTATGTGTCCGACAGTGCCATTTTTTATACCAGCTCTGGCAATACGACACCTCCTCCTCATATCTTTATGTTCGACCGTTTCACGGGTAAGTTCATCCGTACAATCGGTAAATCAGGGCAAGGACCCGGAGAAATGCATTGGCCCATTGGTGTTGTAGCTAGAGACAGCTTAGTCTATATATCTTCTACTTATCGGAATGAACTTTTCGTTCATAAAATAAAAAACGGAGAGTTTGTGAAATGTATTCCCTTGAACAAGCCACATACCGCTGCAAGGGATTATTACATTGGCGACAATAGAGTAATCCACTTTCCTTTTTATAGTAATTGGGATGGTAAATATTTAATGTGTGATATGACCATTCAGGATTTTGATGGAAATATCATCCAAGAGCAAACACCGGATGTGGATTATACCGGATTTGACCACAGAAACAGACCGAATACAGGCTTCGCTGTCGCATGGGCTTATAAGAATCATCCCAATGTCTATTCTTTTTTCACGGATACCATCTATGCAGCTTTTGATGATACCATCCGCCCCAGATATTTCTTATCTTTAGGAAAATACAAACGTCCGATCCAATTAAAGGTCAGTGCCGAATGGAAAAATTATATTATATTTCATCGTTTTTGGGAAACCAAAGACTGTCTGTTAGGCAGTTTCGGATTGGAGCAAAAAGCTTGGTTCTTCCGATACGACAAAAAAAGTAAAGAGATAAAAACATGGAAACAAGATGCAGAAGGACTAAAAGCTTCATTTCCAATTCCACCGGCTTATGAATGGATAATCGGGTCTGCTGCCGGTATCATCAACGACATTGATGGTTGTTCCGACCACCTTCGTAAAATGGATTACATCAGTGAAAACCAGTTTGCAATCTGTATCACCCAAGACAATAGGGATGAAATCAGAAAGATAGTGTCCGAATCCACGAACGTGAAATTCCCCGAAAAGCGTCAGCAGCTCTTGGAACTGATTGACTCGCTGGGGCCGGATGATAATCCGATTCTGGCTATTTATAAACTGAAAGATTAACATAAAGACGGACAGCATTTTATCGATTATTCAATGGTTACCAATGCCATGCTATTGTCACATGCCACCACCCGGTACACATTCCCCTTGGCGGTATGCACTCGCTCGCCCAACTGGGGCAGGATGCGGCTCAGGCTGTAGGCGGTCATACCCCTCATGACCGAAGGATGGGCGGACTTCATTCGCTCGAATAATTGGGTGGCGGAAAGGGTCAGCACTTCCTGCGGATGGTCCTCTTGGGTGGCAAAGCGGAAACAGAGGCGGAACACCTCTTCTTCGGGTATATGTTTGTAGAACAGGGCGTTGTGCTGCTGGATAGCCTGCTCTTCTTCCTTGTTGAACCAGCTTCGTTCGCCGGACAGGAGTTCCGCTTTGAGCTGGGCGTACAGCTGTTCATGCTCCACAGGCGTGACGCAGTCAATGGCGTGTTCCAAGCTGACACAGAGGAAGCGGCGCGAGCCGGTGCGGTCTACCAGCAGGTCCTCCCGGTTGCTGGTGCCGATGAACGAGGCGATGCGGGGAAGTGCCGAAGCGCTGCGTTTGTAGGCCTTGCGGATGTTCAGTGCGGAAGCTTGCATCAGGTTCTTCAGCAGGGGCATTTTGGATGCGCTGAGTTTGTCGAATTCATCCAGATTAATCAGCCCGTAGGCAGCTAACTTGGCTTCGGCGGATGCCGGAGAGCTGAGGTCGTAACTTTCTGTATAGTAGGCTTTCAGTGCATCGGGCATCAGCAGGCGGCAGAACGTACTTTTCCCCAGTCCTTGTCGGCTGCTCACCAGCAGGGGAGCTACGCTGTTGGCGCGGTTGATACTGCTGGTATTGTTAGCACTGTTGGCATTGTTGGCGCGGTTGGCGTTGTTGGTATCCGGTCGGAACTGCATCCATTGGGCGGAGAGCCCCAGCATCCAGCGGTGGAAACCGTTTACCCATACCGGATTGTCGGACACCCGGCGGGCGAGTGCCGACACCCGGTCCGTGCCGTCCCATTCGGGGAGCTGCTCAAAGTAAGCGGTAAAGGGATGGTATTCGCTGATGCGGCGCGAGCGCACAAAGCGTTGGATGTCTCTGTCCCAGCAGTCTATGCCTGTTTCGATGGCTTCCATGCTGAGCGAGTTCATCCACCGTTCGTCCACTTTGGTGTAACGCAGGTGGGTGTCGGGAATGTTGTTTGTTACTTCTGCCACCTCGGTTTCCTCGGTCAGCACGTTGAAGCGGAAGCGGTAGCGGGAGGTGAGGAAAGCGGTCACTTCCTGCATCAGGGAACATGATTTCGCTTTCTTCACTTCCTCTTTCGAGGATACCGGCGCGGCTTCTTTTCGATTGCCTTCCGAAGAGATCACTCCGATTTTCTTTTCAATATCTTTCGAGAATTCTAATCCTGCTTCTTTTCGAGCACTTCCCGATGGTGCGGATTCCTCCTCCGTTTTTTCAATTAAGACTGCCGGGCATCCGGGAGCTTCGTTCCTGCTTTCCGACAAATTGCCCTTGCCGTTTTCAGTCAGAAGAACCTGTGATTCGACTACTTCCTTCACTCCGTCTTCATCGGACACAATATAATGGTAAGTGCCCGCCAGCGCATTCCCATCGGTGCGCGGAGTCCAGTCCACCACCAGAGCCACCCGGCCCTCGCGGATATCCACAGCCAGGTGCACACCGGGGATGGTCCGACAAAGCGGCATCAGTCCGTTGAGGGCGGATACGAGGTCACGGCGCGGTGTTCCGTCGGAGGGAACAGGGCTTGACAGGAATTTGCTTCCGAAGAAGACTGTTTTGAGAGTGGCGAATACATTCATAAGGCACTTTTTTAGGTTTGACGAACTACAAATATACAACATGAAAAAGCGTTTGTCAAGAGGGGAAGACAAATAAATCAAACCCCGGTACAGGATATGACAGAGCCTGTCTTACACTGGTATAGGTTTACACCTAAAAAGAGGCATAAAAAAAGAAATATTATGTCTAAATTTCATCGTAAGACTTATTCTGAGAGCTTCAAATTAGAAGTTCTCAGAGATTATTATGTAAGTGGTTTGTCAATGAATTCTACTGCGAAAAAATGGGGGCTAACGAGTAATACTTATATTAGCCGTTGGCAGAAGTGCTATCCTATTGATTCGGAATTACTATCTTTATCTTCCGAACCAATATCACAAGGTCAAATGAAGAATGATCCTAAATCAAGAGAACAAATTCTGGAGGAAGAGAATTTGCGTCTTAAAAAGGCTTTGGAAACGGAGAAATTGCGTTCCCGCGCCTTTCAGCAATTGATTGAGCTGACTGAAAAAGAAGAGGGGATTTCCATCTTAAAAAAAGATGGTGCCAGGCAGTGACAGGCCTTCGCAAAGAGTTTCCCCGCATCAGCGTGAAAACTCTTTGCGGACTGTTTGGCATGACTCCCCAGGCCTATTACAAAAAAAAGAAGACGCTTGTTTCACGCAGACAGATACAAGACACCATGCTTTCCTTTGTCCAATATTACCGTTCCAAGGACCCCGGAATCGGTGGTCTGAAGCTCTATAACGAACTCTGTTCTGTTTATGGCAGTGGGTTGATTGGCGGTCGGGATGCCTTTCTCAACCTGCTTCGTTCCCGTCATCTCATGCTGCCTCCCAAAAAGCCGCGGCATACGACGGATTCCAACCATCTGTACAAGAAATATCCGAATCTGACAAAAGGCATAACGGCACAATACCCGAACCATATTTGGGTGAGCGATATCACTTATATCTGGATTGAAGGAGGGGTATGTTACCTACATCTCATTACGGACGCATATTCGCATGCCGTCCTGGGATGGGTACTCGCCCCCGGACTCCAGGCCGATTATACGATACAGGCACTTGAACAGGCAATATCGGAAAGCGGCGGAGGCAACCTCTGCGGTACAATCCACCACTCTGACCGTGGTTCCCAGTACGCCTGTGATGCCTATGTCAATGTCCTAACCGGACATCACATACGCATAAGCATGACTGAAAGCTACAAGCCGACCGACAATGCGGTAGCCGAACGGATGAACGGGATATTGAAATGTGAATGGATATATGGCATGTCCCTGTTCAAGGATGAGGATGAGGCAAGACAGCAGATTGCCCGGATGATAGACTTCTATAACAACGGAAGACCGCATATGAGTATCGGAATGAAGAAACCGATGGATGTATACTATGGAGAGGTGCCGGGAAAGTGTATGTGGAAAAAAGAAGGGAAAAAGAGGGCGGATGACAAATAAATGGTATATTTGTAACACCGAGAACTGGAGACATGACGGTTTATGCCATTGTCCCACAAAAGTCAATAGGGTATCGAACCCTATTGACTTTTACCGAGAACTGAAAACAATTAGGATTGTCCATTGTTTTCGTGTATAACAACTTAGTTAGTTGGAAAAAGCGAAAATAGACAACCTGTTTAGTAAGGAGTAACTAAAAATAACAACGTATTTAGTAACCAGCCTCGAAAAGTAACAACCATTTTCAGTATAAGTCAGCCTGACACAATGACATATATACGTGTGGGCTTATACGTATATATGTGTAGCCCGATGCGTATATACGTGTAGGCTGATGCCACCGTATGTGTAGCCCGATGCGTACGTACACACTTTATAATTGAATTCAAAATGTGGATAATGCTGTCGTTTCGTGCGTAGGGGCGAGGTTTGCTCGCCCGAAAACAGTTTGCTTTGTGTCTTCGGGCAGGCGAACCCTGCCCCTACAGCTGACGATGGGATAGGCCGGTTTCGTTTTGATACACTCTCCTGTTGCAAAAAGACTTTGGTGTTTTTTAAAAAGACTTTGGTGTTTTCTGAAAAGATCGGGAGGTTTTCCAAAAAGACCTTGGTGTTTTTTATGTAAGGGAAGATGGAACCACCCTCACCAAGTCGGTCATTTCTCCTTTTCCGTTCATCCTTACATTTTACCCGAAACATACGGATAATCAGTATATTAAGAATGACAGCACATCCCCTTATCCTCCTTTCAGCCGTGCTTCCCGAGTCCTTTCACAAGCAGCCTTCAGCAATTCCCTTGTGTACTTTCTACACCTCTTTTTAGACTACCGTAAATGAAAGCGTTATCGAAACAGTTCAAAAGCCAGAAGAAGTTTTACAAATAAAAGGAGGCTGAAAGGGGGATGACACGATGTTCCTTCACAACCGGAACCCCTATCAGCAGGGAGTTTCAGCAGTAGATGAAAGGAGGAAGGAAGAAACGATGCAATCATTGATAGATGTCAGGATTCGGGACGATGTTCGTAAGCATTCAGCCTCGTGCGTATTTCTCTCCAAGCTATAATAAAAAGGTGTGCCAAAACTACAATTGACGGTCACGACCTTGGAAATAATACACAAAGTAAGCTGTTTTCGGGCGAGCGACCTCTCCCCTACTAGCAAAATGACAGCATCATCAACGTTTATACACAACCTCATAATCAATTAAAGGTCTAAAAGAATAAATATTTTTTCCATAAAGCCATTTGAATATACAAAAAAATCTTAGCTTTGCAGAACATATATATTAATGAAGAATAACCACATGAAAGTATCATTACAAAGCATCAATAGGAATACTATTCTGTATTTTCTATTTGTGTTCTTGCCAATCTCCACAAAAACAAGTAAATAATCCACAAGAGACAGAAAACGGAATAATCACTTTAACCGCAGATTATCCAATAGAAAAAGATACGCTTACATTAAGCGAAATAGCCGACACTGTTTTTTATGTAAAACTACAACAACAAGGTATCAGCAACAATGCACGTATAGAATATCTTGACAGTCTAATTTTGGTTTATGATTTTTTCAACCTATATACGTTCAATCATTATGGAAAATTATTATACAAAATAGAGGCACGAGGAGGAAGTATGGACTTTTTGCCGGATAAATCGTATTTCTATCTATATACATTTATGGATGAATGCATCAGGAAATATGATTTAAAGGGAAATATACTTCAGACTATCCATTTAAAAGAAAAAGTGAATGGATATAGATATTCTTTCCTTTGTCTTAACGACAGTTTATTTGTCATGAGTCAAAACAATGAAGGAAATAATCCGAACGAATTATTTTTTATCAATGGAAAAGGAAGTATAATTGAGCGTAAGGCGAATATAAATCAATTCCAAGCAAGTGAAAAATCATATTTCAACAACATGGATTGGCGCCGATCCTTATTCAGAGGACAGAATGGATGTTATTACCACCGTGATTATAGTGACACCCTTTGGAAAGTACACGATGATATGACTTTGCAAACATTGTTAGTAGAAAATAAAATTAAGAAAGTGCCTTTAGAGCAGAGAACAGAATATTCGGGAAAACCCATGAGTGATTATATAACGACTACACTAGCCGAAAAATTGAATGTAGTCCGCTATTATGAAACTTCCCTCTATTATATAGCGGAATATAAAGCCGGAGGGCATTCAAGGGGACTTTCCAACTATTTGTTCTATGACAAAAAGACAACTAAATTATATCAAGTGACGAATAAATTTGACTATGAAAACAAGCATGCACTTTTCCATTTCGGCATATTCAATGATTATGACGGTGGTCTTGCTTTTGCTCCATCCGCACAATCGGGAGATTACTTAATAATGGTAAACGCCAGCGACCAGCAGGGAGATAGGCATAAGACCCTACCTAAAACACTTTACCAAGAAGGTAGAATAATACCAGAATTAGTCAATAAAAAGCCTGTATCCAGACAAAGACAAATGAGAAGTGATGTATATCATGATGAAAGACATAGGGACCAGCTTAATGAATTCTTTAAAGATTTCAATGAAAAAGAGCATACAATGCTGATGTTTGTCAAACTAAAGAAATAAGTATATATGTCAAAAAAGAAATTATACTGTGTGATTCTCCTCGTTTGTCTACTTTGCTGTGCGTGTGGGAAGAAAGAGGGATACAATGCCCTCAGTTATCAAGTAACAGAAAACGATACTTTGTTTATTTGCGATGCCGAACAATGGGGAAATAGTAGACAAATAAAGTTAAGCAATTGGGTCACAGACTTTAAGTGTATTCAATTGGAAAATTCAGACACTGCGTTAGTGAAAGGATGGAGAGTATATATCACTGACAATTATATTGGCGTATTGGACGAACAGGCTTTCAAATTGTTTAATCATCAAGGAAAATTCCTCTGCAATATTGGACGTACAGGGCAAGGACCAGGAGAATACAAAGTGCTATATGGTGCTACACTCAATGAAAAGTTCGACAAAATTTGCCTTGCACCGTTTTATGGGAAATCACTCTTGGAATATAATTTCAGAGGAGAATTTCTTCAGTCAATAGATGTTTCCGTCATAGTGAAAGGACAGGTACGCTATCAGCCTGATGGTTCATTACTTTTGACCCATTTACAATTTGCTAATTCACCTACTTTTCAATATTTACACGTAGATACGACTGGAATAAAGACTTATATTAACGATGATTCGAAATTAATTTCCAGCATAGATGAAGAAGGTAACTTTATAGGGTTCAACAATGAAATCTGGGCTGGAAACAATACATCGGAATTTACCTATCATATATTTGAAACGGATACTCTTTATCGTTTCAATCCTCAAACCCATAAAACGTATCCTCGTTTTGCACTGAATAATTTCCATGGTCGGTACATCGACCTTACGGAAACCCCCTCCTCTTTCCTCATTTATTTCTATCCAAGCGGAATGGAAGAAGTAAACGGCTGGAAGCCTGAAACCAATACTGTCTTAATAGATAAAGAGAAAACAAGAGCCTATTTTGCGGAAGTAGTCAATGACTTTATGGGAAATTTACCGGTCAATAAATTAGGAATTCCACAAGATGGTTGGTACTGTGAACTGTTTGAACCGCTACAACTGGTAGAACTGATTGAAGAAAAATTGTCCGATGAGAATTGCACTGATAAAGAGCGCAAAGCACTGGAAGAATTACGTTCCTCTTTTGATGAAGACGGAAACAATATTTTGTTTTTCGGAAGAATAAAATAAACACATAGCGAAAAAGTAAATTTGAGCAAAGCGTAGCGAATTGGCTGATACAGCGTTCGTTACGCTTTGTTTTTCTATTGAGCAAAGCCAACGAAAAGCCAACATGAAGCCAAACTGTGCAAGAGTTCAGTTAGCACTTCATTACTCCCGTAACAGGTGCAGATTTCTTGCTAAAAGGTTCTGTTTCTGCATTTTGCGTCGATTTGCATAGTTATCGGTAACTCACTAATAACTAATTTTGTGACCAAAAAAGGAGTGAGTATGCGAAGTACATTCAAGGTCTTATTTTACGTGAAGAAAGGCAGCGAGAAGCCCAACGGCAATCTGCCTCTGATGTGCCGTATCACGGTGGACGGCGAGATTAAACAGTTCAGTTGCAAGATGGACGTTCCCCCACGACTGTGGGACGTGAATACTACCGTGACATAAAGCGACAGACAGAGGAGCTGAAAACGGAAGTGGTGGAATTGCAGGAACGGAAAGAAACGGCACGGGAAGAGCTTGAACGGGCGAAAAAAGAGATACAGACCGAACGGCTGAAAGGGGCAGCCACGACCGCAGCCGCCAACATCGCCGAGAGTGTCGGTTCTCTTTTCGGGAGCAACAAGGTCAAGACTCTGGAGAGGGAGAACACCGCCCTGCATAGGGAGGTAGCCACACACGAAGAAACCATCGAAGCACTGCAAACCGAGATACAGACCATACGGACAGACTACAGCCGTCAAGTGCTGGAAATGCAGCAACGGTACTTGCTGGAAAAGGACGAGATGGTAACAAAACATCAAACGGAAGTCTCAAGGCTTAACGCCTTGTTGATAAAAGCCACAGAATGGTTTCCTTGGTTTCGTGTTATGCTCCGTATTGAGAAATTGTGCCTTGCTGTCGGCTTTACCCATGAACAGACCGCCCATTTAATGACAGGCAAGCCATTGCCATATAACGGCGAACTCTATTCCGATGAGCATAGGCGTAAGTTCAGGACGAATGATGTTACTGCCAAAGTTGGTACAAACAATGGAAAGCTGATACTTGCC
>OJQL01000049.1_pt1 | contig 127511 bp, 97 predicted proteins | sample 1598731 | NCBI WGS metagenome assembly OJQL01 (sample SAMN03922510, study PRJEB24848) | human gut metagenome | isolation source: stool sample | host: Homo sapiens | place: Germany | collected 2010-02
AAGGCATCGAGCGCGGGGTGGACATGTTCGACTGCGTGATGCCGACGCGCAACGGCCGCAACGGACAGCTGTTCACGGCCGAGGGCGTCATCAACATCCGCAACAAGAAGTGGGAGGACGACTTCTCGCCCATCGACCCCGCGGGCACGGCCTTTGTCGACAGGCTTTACTCGAAGGCCTACCTGCACCACCTCTGCGTCTGCGGCGAGATGCTCGCGGCCGAGATCGCCTCGCTGCACAACATCGCCTTCTACCTGCGGCTGGTCGGGGCGGCGCGCGAACACATCCTCGCCGGGGATTTCAGGGCGTGGAAGGAGGGAATGGTCGAAAAACTGCAACGAAGACTCTAAACAATGAAAATGCGTTTTCCGGGGTTCAAGATTCTGGACCGTTACATACTGGGCAAGTTCCTGTCGACCTATTTCTTCGCCATCGCCATGATCATCGTGATCGTGGTGGTCTTCGACTATGTGGAGAAGATCGACGACTTCACGGAGCTGCACGCACCCCTGAAATCGGTCATCCTCGACTACTACCTCAACTTCATCCCCTACTTCATCAACCAGTTCAGCGGTCTGTTCACCTTCATCGCCTGCATCTTCTTCACCTCGAAGATGGCCTACCAGACCGAGATCGTGGCCATGCTCTCGGGCGGCATGTCGTTCCGCAGGCTGATGTGGCCCTATTTCCTCGGGGCGCTGATCATCGCCTCGCTGTCGCTGACGCTCAACCTCTGGCTGATCCCCATTTCGCAGCGGCACATCGTCTCCTTCGAGCAGCAATACATCAAACGCAAGCAGAACACCAAATACGACCGCCACATCTACCGCCAGATCGAGCCGGGCATCTTCGCCTACATCCGCGGCTACAACGACGGCGCCCGCCAGGCCTCGTTCTTCGTGCTGGAACGCTACGAAAGCGGCACGATGACCCACTCGCTCGAAGCCTCGGACGCCAAATTCAACCCCGAGACCAAACGCTGGACCGCCCCGCGCTACACCAAACGGGAGTTCGACTCCGCGGGCACGGAGACCTTCGAGCAGTTCCGCAACCTCGACACGCTGATCAACCTCGAAGCCACCGAGCTGGGCGAGATCAACGACCTGATCCAGACCATGAACATCTCGGAACTGAACGCCTTCCTGGACCAGCAGCGGGCCAAAGGCTCCGACTCGATCAACCTGATCGAGGTCGAGAAGCACGCGCGCTACGCCTATCCGCTTTCGACGTTCATCCTGACGCTCATCGGCGTGTCGCTCTCCTCGCGCAAGGTCCGCGGCGGCACGGGACTGCACATCGGCATCGGCACGGGACTCTGCTTCTCGTACATCCTTTTCAACCGCTTCTTCGAGGAGTTCGCCAAGAGCGGAACCCTCCCGCCCGGGCTGGCCGTGTGGCTGCCCAATATCATTTACCTCGGCACCGCCGTCTACCTTTACCGGAAGGCCCCGAAATAACCTGCGATCTATGGAGAAACCCCAGAATTACCTGTCCCGGCTCCGGCGGCATCCGCTGCTCTGGAACCTCACGCTGATCGCGGCGATCATCCTCGCGATGGCCGTCGCCGCGCATATCCTCATGCAACTGGGCACACGCCACGGCGCGCGGCGCACCGTCCCCGACTTCTCGGGCGTGCCGCTCGACCAGGCTCAACGCATCGCCCGCAAGCACGATCTGCAACTGCATATCAACGACTCGCTGTTCGTCCCCGCCTACGAAGGGGGCATCGTCCTCGACCAGCTGCCCGAAGGGGGCGTCGAGGTGAAACCCGGACGCACGGTCTACATCACGATCAACTCCTTCCGCCAGAAGATGGTCCCCGTGCCCTACGTGGCCGGGCGTTCGCTGCGGCAGGCCAAGAACATGCTCGAAATCGCCGGACTGGAGATCGCCGAGCTGATCTACCGCCCCGACATGGCCACGAACTACGTGCTGGAGGAGTACTGCGAAGGCAAACCCGTGACCCCCACAACTCGTATGGAGGCCGAGATGGGTTCCGGCGTGACGCTCTACGTGGGTGTCGAAGACGGCTACGGCACGACGATCGTGCCGCGGCTGGTGGGACTGCCGCTGGCACAGGCCAAGGGCCGCCTCTGGGAGCTGGGACTCAACGTCGGGCGCGTGGACTTCGACGAAGGGGTCAACCTGCTCAACCAGAAGGACACGCGCGTCTACATCCAGACGCCGGGCGCCGAACGCAGCGCAGCGCTGGGATCGAGGGTCGACCTGCGGCTGACGCTCGACGAGAAGAAACTCGCCCGGTACCGGGCCGAGGCCGAGAAGCAGGCGGCCGTCGCCGCCGAGGAACGTCGGGCCGAAGAGCAGCAGCTGGCCGACTCGCTCGCACGGGCGGCCCTCGAGGAGGCCTCGGCGGAACCCGCCGAAGAGCGGCCCTCCCAAAAGGACAACGACGGATTTTTCGACTGATGACCGACAGATACCCCATCGACGACCCGGAGCTGAACGCCGTTCCGGCTGATGCGGAGGACGAAGAAGAAGCGGGCCTCTACGAACACTTTGCGGTGACAGCCGACAAGGGGCAGACCCCCATGCGGCTGGACAAGTTCCTGACCGTGAGGATGGAGCACTGCTCGCGCAACCGCATCCAGGCGGCGGCCGACAGCGGAAACATCCTCGTCAACGGCAAGGCGGCCAAGTCGAGCTACAAGGTCAAGCCGCTGGACCGCATCCAGATCGTGATGCCCTACCCGCGGCGCGAGGTGGAACTCGTCGCCGAAGACATTCCGCTCGACATCCCCTATGAGGACCGATGGCTGCTGCTGGTCGACAAACCGGCCGGTCTGGTCGTGCATCCGGGGGTGGGCAATTACAGCGGCACGCTGGTCAACGCGCTGATGCACCACCTCAACAAGCAGGGAATCCCGGCCGAGGAGCAGAACCGTGCGGGACTGGTGCACCGCATCGACAAGAACACCTCGGGACTGCTGGTGATCGCCAAGGACGAGCAGACCCACGCGCGGCTGGCCAAGCAGTTCTTCGACCACACGATCCAGCGCCGCTACGTGGCCCTCGTGTGGGGCAATTTCGAGGAGGACGAGGGGACGATCACGGGCAACATCGGCCGCAGTCCCCGCGACCGGCAGAAGATGTTCGTCTTCGCCGACGGGTCGGACGGCAAGCACGCCGTGACGCACTGGAAGGTGTTGAAACGCTACGGTTACGTGACCTTGGTGGAGTGCCGCCTCGAGACGGGACGCACGCACCAGATCCGCGTCCACATGGCGTGGATCGGCCATCCGCTGTTCAACGACGAACGCTACGGCGGCGACCGCATCCTCAAGGGCACGACCTTCGCCAAATACCGCCAGTTCATCGAAAACTGCTTCGCGGTGATGCCGCGCCACGCGCTGCACGCCCGCCTGCTGGGCTTCGAACACCCCGCAACGCACGAAGAGGTGCTGTTCGAAAGCCCCCTCCCGGCCGACTTCACGGCCCTGCTGGCCAAGTGGGACGTTTATACGTCGGCTGCCAAAGAGACCGGGGAAGCGTAAGCCGGCCAAAATATACGCCCCGAAATAAAAAATAACGAACGATCTTGTTTCTACCGACCACCATCAAGGAAGTCCGCGAACGCGGATGGGACCAACTCGACGTGATCCTCTTCTCGGGCGACGCCTACATCGACCACCCGGCATTCGGGGCGGCCGTCGTGGGACGCCTGCTCGAAGCCGAGGGCTACCGCGTGGCGATCGTCCCCCAGCCCAACTGGCGCGACGACCTGCGCGACTTCACGAAACTGGGCGCTCCGCGCCTCTTTTTCGGCGTCTCCGGCGGGTCGATGGACTCGATGGTCAACCATTACACCGCCAATCTCCGCCTGCGCCACGACGACGCCTACACGCCCGGCGGCAAGGCGGGATTCCGCCCCGACTACGCCGTGACGGTCTACTCGCAAATCCTCAAACGCCTCTATCCGCACACCCCGGTGGTCATCGGGGGCATCGAAGCCTCGCTGCGCCGCCTGACCCACTACGACTACTGGAGCGACCGGCTGAAGCCCTCCGTCCTGGCCGAATCGGGCGCCGACCTCTTGATCTACGGCATGGGCGAGCGGGTCGTGCAGCAGGTGGCCCGGGCGATGCGCAACGGCTACAACGCCAAACTGCTGCGCAAGATCCGCCAGGTGGCGTTCCTCTCCGACGAAAGCCACGTCTCACGGCTCGACCCCGCCGCGACGATCCGCCTCCACAGCTACGAGGAGTGCGTCGGCGACAAGGCCGCCTTCGGGGAGAATTTCACCGTCATCGAGACCCAGAGCAACCTGATGGAACCCACGGCGACGCTCGTCGAGGCCGTCGGCGACCGCTACGTGGTCGTGACGCCCGCCAACACGACGCTCACCACCGAGGAGCTGGACCACTCGTTCGACCTCCCCTACGAACGCGCCCCGCATCCGCGTTACGCAGGCAAGGGGGACATCCCGGCCTGGGAGATGATCCGCAACTCGGTCAATATCCACCGCGGCTGTTTCGGAGGCTGCTCGTTCTGCACCATTTCGGCCCACCAGGGCAAGTTCATCAACTCGCGCAGCGAGCGGTCGATCCTCGCCGAGGTGGAGCGCATCGCGAAATCGCCCGGTTTCAAGGGCTATCTCTCGGATGTCGGAGCCCCATCGGCCAACATGTACCGCATGGGCGGCCGCGACAGGGAGCTGTGCCGCAAATGCCGCCGCGCGTCGTGCCTCCACCCGAAGATGTGCCCCAACCTCGACAACGACCACGGCCCGCTGCTGGCATTATACGCAAAAATCCGCGCCGTCAAGGGCATCAAGAAGGCTTTTATCGGCAGCGGCATCCGCTACGATTTGTTCGACCGCTCGCCCTATCTGGAGACGGTGCTGAAACACCACACCTCGGGACGACTTAAAGTGGCGCCCGAACACACCGAGGATAACGTATTGAAACTGATGCGCAAACCGCCGTTCGCACTCTTCGAACGGCTGACCGCCGACTTCCATCGCATTTGCAGTCAGGAACATCTGCCCTATCAGTTGATCCCTTACTTCATCTCGTCACACCCGGGATGCACCGAGCGGGATATGAAGTCGCTGTCGGAGAAGGTGTTGGGGAAAATGCACTTCAACCTCGAACAGGTGCAGGACCTCACGCCCACGCCGATGACCCTCTCCTCGGTGATGTTCTACACGGGAGAGAACCCCTACACGCACGAGAAAGTCCATGTCGCCCGGTCGCAGGACGAGAAGCGGCGGCAAAAGGCGTATTTCTTCGACGGAAAACCCGCCGCCGGAAAAGGACGCCCGGAGCAGCGAACACCCCGGAAAGACAATCCGGGATTCCGGAAATTCAATAAGAAAGGCTAACGGATTCGTTAGCCTTTCTTATTAATGGCAGTCGCAGCGCAGACTCACTCCCAAAACGGGAATACCAACCACCGCCCCTAAACGCGCTTTCTTAAAGCGCTGGTTTGAGGATGCCGAAGAGCAGGCAGGCGATAAGGAACGTCACCACGATATTGAAGGTCTGCGCCACGAGGAACGACCAGAGGACGTTGCGGTTTTCCTTCGACACGATGTCCTTGAGGCGCGTGTCGAGACCGATGCAGACGAAGGCCAGCGAGAAAAAGACCGTCGAAAACATCTTCGCCACACCCGGTTCGATCAGCTTGCCCTTGGCATTGAGCGTAAAGAGGCCGTTCGACTGGCAGAGGCTGAAGACGAGCGACGCGGCGACGAATCCGAGAATGAATTTGGGGAACTTCTCCCACACGATGCCCAGCGAGGGAGTCTGCCCGCCCTTCTCGCCGCGGGTCGAAAGGTAAAGCGCAATGAAAAACGCCACCACGCCGATCAGCACATTCTGCGCCGCCTTGATGATCACGGCGTGCTGGTTGGCGACCTCGCCGACGATCATGCTCGACGCGGCGACGCCCGAGGTGGTGTCGATCGTGCCGCCGATCCACGCCCCGGCGACCTCCTCGGCCACTTCGGGAGCGAACAGGTGCGGCAGGATCAGGCCGGCCAGCCACGGCATGAGGTAGATCATCGGCACGACGACAATCAGCACCAGCGAAACGATATACGAAAGTTTGCGGTCGTCGCCGCCCACCACACGCGCCGCGGTGATCGAAGCCGAGACACCGCAGATCGAGAGTCCGCTCGAAAGGATCATCGCCGAACGCTCGTCGACCTTCATGCGGCGCGAGAACCAGAAGGCGAAGAACCACACGACGGCCACCACGAGGCAGGCCTGCACGAGTCCGAAGACCCCCGATTTCATCACGTCGCTGAAAAGGATCGTGGCGCCGAGGCACACCACGCCGATCTTGATGAAGAACTCGCCCTGAATGGCGGGCTTCATCCACGCGGGGACGCGCCACACATTGCGGATCACCAGGCCGAACAGCACCGAGAAGAAGACCGACTCGAAACCGTAGTAGGAGACGGCCGGGATTTTGGCCACGACCTGCGCCAGCAGCGAGACGGCGAAGACCACGACCAGCGACGGCAGCAACCCCTTGAGGGGACGCCGCAGCAGCAGGCAGCCGACGTAGAGCACCCCCAGCACGATGGCGAACAGCAGGCCGATGTTATACCACGCCACTTCGCCCACGAGGGTCGCGGGCACGCTCGGCAGGTCGGCGGGAATGAGCGCCGCAAGCAGCAGCAGCGGGATCGAGACCCAGACCACCACCCAGTCCTCGACACGGAGTTTTTCGAAAAAGTTTTTCATGGCAATTCAATTAAAAAATTCCGGAGAGCATCAGCGACACCACATTGCGGTTGGCGGCGGCGCGGGACGCATAATCTTCGTAGGTGTAGTTGAGCTGGCAGCGCAGGTATTTCACGGGCTGCCACACGACGCCCGCCGTGTAGTTGGTCTGGCGCGAGGCGCTCTCCGAGGAGTTTTCGAGGAACGTATCGTAGCGCACCACGGACATCAGCGCCGGTGCCACGCGCCACCCGCCGACGGCGTACCAGCCGTCGCTGTCGAGTTCGCCGCCCGCGGGAAGCCCCGTCGTGCCGCAGATCCACTCGGCGCGCACGACCAACGGCCCCTCGTCGTAGCAGGCGCCCGCACCGTAGCGGACGCGCTTGAGGTAGTCGGCGCCGTACTCGCCCCAGTAGTAGGAACCGGCGATCTGCAATCCCCGGACGGGACGCAGCGTCAGCCGCGCCACAAGGTCCTTCGATTTGTTCCTGTCCTTGACGTTCAGGCCCTCGCCGTTGAACACGCCGAAGTTGTAACCCAGGACGCTGTACCCTTTGCGGTTGAAGAATCCGCCGTAGAGCATGGCGCCCATGTCGCGGCCCGTGGCCGAGAGTCCGCACACGTCGTTGAAACCCATCAGCCGGCGCAGCGGCAGCGGGTATTCGATGAACTCGTACTTAAGGGGCACGTAATCGGTATTCTCGATCGAAAAGGGCAGTTTGTACTCTCCCAGCTGGAAATTCAGCTGCTCGAAAGGCCGGTAACGGATGTAGGCGTCGACGATTTTCGGGCCGCAGAACTCGATCTGCACGCGGTAGTCGAGTTTTTCGGCGATGTCCCCCGCCAAGTTCAGACGCACGCGCTTGATGAAGAAGGTCGAGGAGGTCTCCGACCACTCGTAGCCGGTCTGCACGTAGCCCGAGATTTTGGGCAGACGTGCCAGGATTTTGTCCCATGCCGAGGTCCTGGCTTTCAAGGCTTCGATCCCGGCAGAAAGTTCGGCGGCGGTGGGTTCGCCCGCTGCGGGCGCAGGAACCAGCTCCCCGGCGAATGCCCCGAACGGGAGCAGCGATAACAACAGCAGAAGAATCGGTTTCATAAGCGGCGTTTCTTTTCAGGGTACAAAATTCGGAATTTCGCCGTTGCGGATCAATACGCGAAAATACGTAAAAACCCGTCCGGAAACGTTTTGCATTTCCCGGATTAATCGCTATATTTGCCGGTGCAGCCTGTGAGGACTGCATACATGGGACATAAAAGCGCATCGGCTTTTTTCTTACAAGAGAAACCTGGAAAATTTCTAATGCAGTAAGGAATAAGAGTTGGTGCTCTCGCTGTTTTACGGCGTGGGCATTTTATCTGTATTCTACTGCATGGGCTATCCAGGGCCTCTCTTGTGGATATTGAAAATTGTCCACGTTTTTTACGTGCCTTTGTAAAATTTATCAACCCTTAAAACTTAAATTTTATGAAGCGTATCTTGTTTCTGGCGGCGTTCATGCTGCTGTCGATGGCTGCCTCGGCGCAGGACATCATTGTGAAGAAAAACGGCGAGGAGATCCGTGCGAAGGTGGAAGAGGTCGGCGAACGGTCGATCCGCTACCGCAAATTCACGAACCTAACGGGACCCGTCTATTCGATCTCCCGCAGCGAAGTCTTCGTCATCCGCTACGAATCGGGGGCCAAGGACATAATCACGCCGCTCGACCGGCCTGCCGCAGCCGGAAAGAGACCGGACCCGGGAGCCGCCGTCCCGTCGCAGGCGGCAGTCTCGCGCGCCGCCGCCCAAACGAAAAAGAAGGAACGCGCAAAGTTGTGGGAATGGGGTGTGCGCGCCGATATAGGATTGAGCTTCTGGTCGATGAAGGATGACATCAACGGCATGATCGGATCGCTGTCCTCGGCCCGTCCGGATGCTTTTTCCACGAGCCAAAGCCCGCGCATCGGAGCCGGGCTGTCGGTTTTCGGCGAACGCTATTTCCGGAAGACCGGCGAAGGGCATATCGGGTTCGGACTGGGATACATGCAGACGGGCGGTGCGACCCAGCTCAAGGCGGAAAACCTCTCGGTCACGTTCAAAAACAAATTCGACGCCGTCTTCGCCCATGTTTACTATGGACTGACGCCCGTAAAAAACGGATTTTCCATGCGGATCGGATTCCGGGTTTCCGTGCCGACGGCCATGAAAGTCCGCTTCGAGGCTTCGCCCGAGGTTGCGGAACGATGGCAGCAGGACGAAGATTTACAGGCGTACCCGCTCGATACGTGGCATAAGGTTCCGGGCGACATGGTCAAATCGGCCGTCGTGGCGGCCGTTCTCGAATACGGCTACAAATTCGGCCATTCCGAAATCGGATTGCAATGGCTGCAAAACTTCGTCTCCCCGCACGAGGCGATCGGCAGCAATCCCTGGTCGCTGGGGCTGACCTACGCTTACCGTTTTTAAGCCATGAAAAAAATGCTACTGTTCCTGACAGCCCTTGCGGCATGGCACGGAGTCGCCGCGCAGGATGTGATCCTGTTGCGCAATGCGGATGAGATAAAGACCCGTGTGACGGAAATCACCGAAACGGATGTTCTCTGCAAGATGTGGGACGATCCCGCGAAAATGCTGCGCATTGCGCGGGCCGAGGTATTTTCGATCACCTATGCCAACGGCGAGCGGGAGCTGTTCGCGGAGGAGAAGTCCGCAGCGGCGGACTACCCGTGGCCTGCGGTGACACGCTCCTACCGTCCCGGCGACCTGTTCGACGAGGACGGCGTGCGGGGAGTGGTGATCTCGACGACGGACGAAGGTCGCCACGGGCTGATCCTGTCGCTCGGGCAGGCCAGGCTGGCGTGGGCCGAAACAACGAGGCTGGACAACCTGCGGCTCGGACTTTCCGACCGTGCCGACGGCTGGAACAACCGCCACAGGGTGACGGAGTGGATCGCCGGAACCGAACTGACATGGGCCGATTTCCCGGCTTTCGAATGGTGTGAATCGCAGGGCGAAGGGTGGTATATGCCTGCGGCAGACGAACTGCACGATTTCTGGCGGCTGCTGGACGTCGACATGTCGGGAAAAATAAGTTTCGGCGACTGGAACCGCGCCCGGAAGCGGAATAAGGATTTGATGGAATCCTACGGAGGGGACCCGGGAGGGATGTATTCGCTGCTGATATGGTCCTCGACCGAAGTCTCGGAATCCGCATCGGCGATCTGCGGCAACCGGGATTTTTACAGCCCTGACAAAACGGAGGCTGGATACCCGAAGGCCGGTCAGACATGCGTGCGCGCCGTGCACAAGTTCTGACGCATAAAAACACAGGCTCCTGCGAAAAACAGGAGCCTGTGTTTGAAGAACAATCTTTCCGAGGCGCTACCGCGGCATGGGGAAAGAAAGCGTACGTGCGTCGAGGAAGGCGTCGGGAAAAGGACTCCAGTTCCAGGCCTGCCCGTTCGAAAGGGTGAAGTGCTGCCCCAGACGCAGCGTATTGTTGTCGATGACGGTGACGCGCGAAGGCAGGTTCTCCTTCTGGATAACCACCACCGAGGTCATCGACACCGAGGGTTTGGTCTTCACCGGAGCCATCGTCTTGTAGTCGGGTTTCCACGGCGACATGTGCGCCAGCGAATCGGGAAGCGTGAAGCCCGAAGTACGGGTCGAGTCGCGCCTGAAATCGAATTTCGGCTCCTGGGCCGAGGCGGCGAGCGCTACGGCGAGCGCTGCGGCCGCAAGCAACATCTTTCTCATAATTTTCTTCCCTTTTATCTTAAAACTTAACGTTAAAACACCTCTTTTAGTATGCGCACCGACTGCACGGCACTGATGGCGTCGAGGTGATAGCCGAAATAGGCCAGCATGGCGTTGAGGAACTCCGACCGCCGGTCGCGGTTCAGCCCCACGTCGCCCAGGCGCCGCACGTCGCAGGAGAGCATCCTCTCCAGCAGGCAGGCGCACTCCTGGGTCATCACCCCGGGATGCGCCGGCCGCACGGGCGTATACAGCCCCTCGCGGATGTCGAACCACGCTCCCGGCGTATAGTCGTTGCCGGGACGGAAGCCCAGCAGGCGGCTCAGGTTGGCCAGGAACCAGAGGTGGAAATTCGGAACCCCCTCGTCCATGGCGTCCAGCGCCTCGGCCGAACCCCACACGAAATCGAAAAGCGCTTCGTTCGGCTCGCTCTCCCGGACGAGGCGGTACAAAACCTCGGCCATAAACAGCGCCATGGTCGATTTTCGGACGTCGAACGGAAGACTTTGCAGCACAAAACCCGCACGCACTTCCTTAAAGCGGTCCATCTGCTGCCGCGGGGATTCCAGTCCCTCGAACTCGACGGGGAACATCGGCTGGAACAGCGCCAGTTTCGAACCCCGGCCGTTGCGGCTGCGGACTCCCTGCACCATATAGCTGCGGCGGCCCCCGACGTCGGTCAGCAGGTAGGCGACCATCGACGTGTCGCCGTATTTGAGCGTATGCAGCACGATGCCGCGGCCTTTGTAGGTTTTCAAATCACAGAATTAATCTCTTTTCCTGAACGCTTTCCGGATCGGACCGCTGTTCCCGCGGCGTTCCGCCGCGTTTACAAGTCTGACCCACCCCTAAATCCCCGCCTCGGCGGGGACTTATCGCATGCGACCGGGATTACTTCTTCTTTTTAACACGTATCATCATCCAGCCTTCGCGGGTTTCGGCCGCGACGGTCTCCATGCCCAGTTTCGCAGCGGCTTGGGTGACGGCCGCAGTGTCCGCTTCGAGGAAACCGCTCATCACCAGATCGCCGCCCGGAGCCAGCGCCGCGGCGTAGGCCGGCATGTCGGCCACGAGGATGTTGCGATTGATATTGGCCAGGATGAAGTCGTAACGCCGTCCCGCGATGCGGCCGACGTCGCCCAGCATCGGTTCGACCCGGTCCGCGACACCGTTCATGGCGACATTTTCACGGCAGTTCCCGTCCGCCCAGTCGTCGATGTCCACGGCGTCGACGTGCGCCGCGCCGCATTTGGCGGCGACGATAGCCAGCACGCCCGTGCCGCTGCCCATGTCGAGTCCCGTGCGGCCCGCGACCCCGAGGCCGAGCACCGCACGCGACATGAGCCACGTGGTGGCGTGATGGCCCGTGCCGAACGACATCCGGGGCAGCACGACCACCTCCATCTCCCCCGCAGGGACCGGATCGTGGAACGGGGCGCGGATGCGCAGGCGGCCTTCGACGTCGACCGGCGGGAAATCGCTCTCCCAGGCGGCATTCCAGTTTTGGGTCCGGATGACGGCGTAACGCCCCTCGATCCCGCAGCGCGCCAGCAGGGCGTCGACATCGTCCTTGCAGCCGGAGAGCCGCACGGCCGGAATATAGGCTTTCAGCACGCCGTCTCCGGTCTCGAAGCTCTCGAACGGGAAATCGGCCAGTTCGGCGGTCAGGATTTCAGCCTGCTCGTCGTCGGCGACTGCGATATTGAGGACTGTGTAATCCATATTATGTAAAATTTTTCGTACCTTCGTTCGGACAAAGTTACAATAATCCCGGATTCAGCGGACCAAAAGATGGCAGAAAATACGAAAAAGTGGGACGAAACCGGCCGTCGTTACCGTACCTACATAAAATTGGAAAAGCGGCTCTCGGAAAACACCGTCGAATCGTACATGCGCGACTACAGGCAGTTCGCGCACTTCATCCTGCGCCAGTGGGACGTCGCGCCCCACAAGGTCGAACCGCAGATGGTCGAACGCTACATGGCGTGGCTCTACGAGCGGGGACGCGAGAAGACCTCGCAGGCCCGGGCGCTGAGCGGCATAAAGAGTTTCTTCAACTACCTGATGATCTCGGACAAGATCGAATCGTCGCCCGCGGAGTTCGTCCTGACACCCAAATTCGGCCGCCAGCTGCCCGACGTGCTCATCACCGCGGAGATCGACCGCATCATCGCCGCCGTGGACACCTCGACGGTGAAGGGGCTGCGCGACTGCGCCATGCTCGAAGTGCTCTATTCGTGCGGACTGCGGGTCTCGGAACTCACGTCGCTGCGCATGCAGGACCTCTTTTTCGGGGAGGGATATATCCGCGTGATCGGCAAGGGCGACAAACAGCGGATCGTGCCGGTCAGTTCAACGGCGCGCGAACGCATTCAGCGCTACCTCGAAGAGCGGCGGAGCGCCCGGACGGGCGAGGAGATCGTCTTCCTGAACAACCGCGGGGGACAGCTTACGCGGGTGATGGTCTTCACGATCCTCAAACAGGCGGCCGGACGGGCCGGAATCGAGAAGCGCATCAGTCCCCACACCTTCCGCCACTCGTTCGCGACGCACCTGCTGGAAGGCGGTGCCTCGATCCGCCAGGTACAGGAGATGCTGGGGCACGAAAGCATCCTCACGACCGAAATCTACACCCATCTCGACAGCGAACACCTGCGGCGCACGGTCGAGGAGCATTTGCCCATCTGACAAGAGGTGACTTTTCACGATACCAACCATCCGGGCAGTACGTCATCTCCCTCGCTGAAGGAGAGCCGGGATGGAGTCAGATATTGGCCGCGAACGGTACCGGCAAATCAGGGGAAGCGGTCGGAAACCACACCCACACCCGGAATAACTACAACTTCCGGATCTGCGACTGCGGCGTAAGCCGCAGCGATTCGTAGTCGAGTCCCGAGATGACGACCAGCACTCCGCCGGGCGTCACGGCCTGCGGCAGCAGTTCGGAAAGCGGCAGCGCGGCGACGCGCATGCCGTCGAACGCGGCGCGGTAGTCGGCCGGGAAATCCGGGACCAGCAGCCCCGCATAGAACTCCGTGGCGGCGAGACGGTCCGGATCGGGACAACTCCCCGCGGTGAGCACGCGCCCGTCCGCCCCGAGGGTCAGGAGCGGATGCCGGACGAGGCCCTGCGGGGTCCACAGCAGGTTAGAGGCTATCCTTCGGGATGGCTGCGGCACGGAGGAAGTCATCGGCGAAAATCCGGATGTCGAGTTGCTGTTCGTAGAGTTTTTCGACGGCCGTGCGGGTCGGAGGAATGTACTCCACCTTGAGGTCGGTGACCGTCACCGACGGCCGCTCGGGCCTGGCGTTGAAGGTCAGGAAGTCGATGCGCAGGCAACGGTGCGTTGTGTCGGTCGTAAACCGGCGCGAAAAGGTCTCCTCGCGGTTGCGCCGCAAGGTCGTGGTGTAGACGTTGGTGCGCGAGCTGTCGCGCCGTTCGAGCCACACGGAGCCTTTCAGCCCCCGCTGGTTGCGGTCGAGCGAATCGACGAGGTATTTGAGCGAAAGGCTGTATTCGCCCGGCTCGACGTCGAGCGTAAAGCTCAAACGGGCCGTGTCGCGCAGCGACCCGACGCGGATGAGCGAGTCGGCGAGCACCGTGCGCGTGAAGGTGCGGCGGGCGACGTTGTCGATCGTGTCGAGCACGGCGACCTCCTGGTTATAGATTTTCCCCTCCCGTTCGAGCATTTCGATGGCCCGCTCGACCACGTCGCCCAAACGGGCGCTCTTGCGCTTCGAGAAGTTGCCGATGGTGTAGTGCACATCGTCGGTCGTGTAGCCGTAGCGGGCGAAGATCGGCTCGTAGATGCGCAGCGAATCGGTCTTCACGCCCTCGCTGCCGATGTAGGCGTTGGTGAGGAACGCATCGTGGAAAATCTGCGCCAGCTTGTCGTCGGGGATGATCTTGTGGCGGGCGCAGGCGGCCAGCAGCAGCACGAGGGCCGCGGAAGCCGTTATGCGGAGGAATCGTTTCATAATCGGGTGTCGGTTTTAATCATACTGCGGACGGTGATGTTCGAAAGGACGGCGGCCACGGCGGCGAACGACGCGGCGACGACCGCCAGGTCGGCCGGTCGGAATTCGACGGGATAGCTCTTCGTGAGGAAGGTCTCGGCCGGAATCTCGATCAGCCCGAAATACTGCTGCGCGAGGGTCGCGGCAACGCCCAGCGCCATGCCGGCGACAGCGCCCAGACCGCATATCAGAAACCCTTCGGTGCGGAACACGGCGCGGACGAGGCCCGTGTCGGCCCCCAGGGCGCGGAGCGTGGAAATGTCGTCCCGTTTTTCGACGATCAGCATGGCCAGCGCCCCCACCACCGAGAACGAAGCGATGACGAGCACCAGCAGGGCGATGAAAAAGATGCCCCACTTCTCGTAGGTCATGATGCGGTAGAACGAAGCGCGCAGTTCGTCGCGCGTGCGGACGCGGAATCCGTCGCCCGCAGCCTCCGCAACGGCCTTGCGGACCGCCGCGGCATCGGCTCCGGGAGCGAGGCGCACGACGAGCGCCGAGGCGCGGCCCGCATAGCCGAACAGCTCCTGCGCAAGCCGCAGCGAGGCGAGCACGTAGGTGCGTTCGGTTTCGAGGTCGAGGGTATAGACGCCGCCTACGGGTTCCGTGCGGCGCGTGTAGTTTTCGAGCGGCAGCAGCGAGGAGAACGATCCCCGCCGCACGGCGTAGAGCGTGACGTCGGCATCGGCCAGCGAGCGGATACCCAGCATCCACGCCATCGACTGCCCGACGACCAGCCGTTCCAGATCGCCCAGCCGCACGCGCCACTCCCCGGCGGAAACGGCATCGCCAAGCTGAAAGACAGCCCCGTAGGCGTCGTCGACGCCCCGGATCGTGGCGGTGGCCTGGCGCCCTCCGTGTTCGAGCAGGGCGCTCTGCTCCAGGGTGAACGACAGCGCGCCGACTCCCGGGATACGTGCCAGGGCCGCGGTGTCGAGGTCCCGCTGCGCAAAGGTCTGCCCCTGCCGCGGAGAGACGGTCAGATCGGCGTCGAAAGCCGAATACATCGACTTGACGAGCGACTCGAAACCGTTGAAGACCGACAGCAGGATGATCATCGCCGCGACGGGCATCGCCACGGCCGCAACGCTCAATCCCGAGATCAGGTTGACCACCGACCGGGACTGGGACGAAAAGAGGTAGCGACGGGCGAAGAGCTGCGGCAGCATGGCGGGCGACGGATTAGAGCGTAAATCCCGAAGCCCCCGCCTCGGCAGAGGTTCGGGGGCGGATCGGACTTGCAAACGACGCCGCAGGCAGCGGGAACAACCGACAGAAGCGCATAATTGTCAATCTTCTTTCAGCGCCTGCTCTATATGCTCGATGTATTCGAGCGAATCGTCGAGGAGGAACTGGATTTCGGGGACGTTTTTCAGCTGGTTGCGGATCCGCTGGCCCAGGGCGCGGCGGATGAACCAGTTCTGGTGTTCGAGCCGCTTCATCACCTCGCCGCTCTGCCCGAAGGGGAAGATGCTGACGTAGATTTTGGCGTAGCTGAAATCGGGGGATATGCGTACGGCGGTGACCGTTACGAGCGAACCGCGCACGATCGGGGCGCCTTCCTTCTGGAAGATTTCGGCAACATCCTTCTGGATCTGCTTGGCGATTTTCTGCTGACGGGTAGTTTCCATAACTTGTAGTTTTTTACAACCCGAACTTGAAGACCTCGCGGTTCTTCTCCTTCTTGGGTCTTGGTTTCCAGGTCTCGAAGCCCTGTTTGTTGAAGCGGTAGTTCAGCCCCACGGAGATCATGAGATTGTCGAGCGGCGAACGCAGCGGAGTGGCCCAGAAGGGATTTTCCGCACCGTCGCTGTTGTTGTCGTAGTATTTGTTGCGGTTGCGGACGATGTCCGAATAACCGAACGAGTAGCGCACGCGGAAATTCAGTTCGAAACGGCGGATCAGGAAGGCGATGCCGCCGCCGCCCGCCAGTCCGTAGCCCCAGCGGTTGTCGCGCGCGAGTTTGAAGGGATAGTCGCCCTTCCAGTCGGCGGAGCCGTTGGCCCGGGCCTGCTCGTTCTCGTAGGTGGACGAGATGTTGTAGGAGAAGGTCGCGGCCGCTTCGAGGTAGATGCGGACGTGGTTGCGCAGCATGTAGAAGTGCGGCTGCCAGACGATCGGCAGCACGACGGAATTGATGTGCCGCGTATAGTAGAGGTAATCCTTCTTCTCCTCGACCTGCGCGGCGTTGGTCGCAAAAGAGAAGCCCTGCTGCTGGAACTCCAGGTCGATGCCGAAGCCACCCACGAAGCGTTGCTTGCCGTAGTAGCGCCACGAAAGGCCGCCGCTGTAAAGTCCCCAGATCGCCCGCATCTCCTGCTGGGGCTGAAAGCGGCCGTTACCCATGCCGTAGCCCACCGTGAAGCCGAGCGTATGCTGCGCCGAAGCCCCCTGCCATGCGGCGAGGGCCGCAAGGGCGAAGAGCACCGTCCGGATATGTCGTTTCATCGTCATCTTACCTGAAATTATTGAACATCCCGCCCGCAGCGTTGAAGTTGCTGTTATTGTCATTCTGCTGCCGGTTGCGGTCCTGATCCCGTTTCGGACCCTCCTTGGCCCGCTTCTCCGCCTCGCGGCGCAGGCGCTGCGATTCGCGCTCGTCCAGCAGACGCGAAAGCGACTGCATCGTGACCGGTGCGAAGATACGGTTCATATCCATCGAGAATTCGATCTCCCAGTTGGTCTTCGTGGCGAAAGTGTCCTCGCCCTGGTCGTTGGCATAGATCTCGGCCCGCTCGGGCTGGAGGCGTTCGACCACATTGCCCGAATCCCACTTGCCGTTGCCGTTCCTGTCTTCGATAACACGAAACTTGATCTCGCCCGCGGGAACGTAGTTGAACCGAACATCGCCGGTCACCACGTCGCGCTTCTCCTGCTTGAGCGCGTTGTTGCCGTCGAGCAGCTGGACGATGTATTTCGTGCCGTCGTCACGCCCGCGGACGTGGATGAGCACCGTGGCGAACTTCTCGGGATCGAGAACCGTGTACTTGCCGATGATCGAGTCGTTGGAGAGACCCGCGACGTCGGTGATGGCGCCCTCGGGGATGGTCAGCGTATACTGTCCGCCCAGCTTCCACGGAGCACGGACCTGCCAGCGGCGCAGCATCCCCGTATCGCGCACCATGCGCACGGGAATGTCCTCGATCGAGTTGTCCTCGAGCACGCGCGTCAGCAGCAGTTTGGCCGAATCGAGTTTCACGAGCGGATAGTCGAAATCGACCGTCAGGTGATTCTCGGGGTTGATCTCGCCCGAAGTGGGCATCTTGAAGGCGAAGGGGTTCTCCTTTTCAGGCTCCTCCCACTCCTCACCCGCGGCCTCGGCCTTGCGGCGTTCGCGTTCGAGTTTCTCGCGTTCGCGCTCCTGCTCCTTGGTCTCGATCAGCCTCCAGGAGAGTTTCAGCGGCTCGGTGACCTCCTGCAACCGGTTGACGGTGTCGTGCTTGAAATAGGAAATCTCGCCCTTGATCGTGTCGGGAAGCGCCGACGAGGGAACGTTGAACCACAAGGCGATCGTATCGCGGCCCACGGTCTGCGGATCGATGATCACCCGGTCGGCCGGGATGCTGTCGAAACGGAGCCGGGTGATCTTCGGATGCGCCGACGCAAAATAGAGCATCGCCTTGTGCTGCTGGGGCCGTTCGGTCTGCGAAAGCACCTGGCGGCGGAACGCTTTGTCGGTGAACATACGGAAGTAGAGCTGCGGTTCGGCCGTCACGTACTGGCGGATCGAGTCGTACCACATGCCGAAATCGGGCATCTCGGCGGGGTTATAGGTCCCTTCGAGGAAACCCACCTGGTCGCTGCCCGGCTCGTACATCTGATTGTCGTTCTTATCCTGGACGGCATAGACGCGGTAGGGGATCGGCTTGAGGTTCTGGGCGATGAAGATACCGTTGTTCTCGGCACGGGCGATCGCCGCGGGTTTGTACTTGAAGATCGTGGAGTCGTATCCGGCGACGTGCTCGACCGAGTCGGCCGGGAAGAACCAGATGAAGGTCTTCGACACGGAGTCGGCCTTGTAACTGTCGGCCGTATAGCCCGAAAGGACCATCGAGTCGATCTCGGGACCCGTCGAGAAGACGTAGCGCATCGAATAGAGCGGGTTGCCCTCGTTGTTGTCGCGGATGGCGCTGCCGAAATTGAGCGCATAGGTCGTATTCGGAGCCAGCGTGTCGCGCAGCTGCACGACGATGCCCCGGCCGCGCAGGGTGATGAGCGGCTTTTTCTTCATCGCCGGCGAGGTGAAGAACTCCTTCTGCTGGTCCTTGAGCTGCACGAACTCGTCGAACTCGATGTAGATTTTCCCGTGGCCGACCGTCGGGCGGTCGGTCGCGAAGTTGTCGGGCGTCATGTTCACGATGACGGGAGGCAGCGAGTCGCGGGGACCTCCCGTGGGGGTCATCATGCTCGCACAGCGGCTCATGAGGGCCGAAGCGAAGAGCAGCGCCACCGCAAGGCGCAGCACGTTAAGCATATGTCGCGGAGTGTTCATCGGCGTCGGGATTGTGTTTGGGGGTTCGTTTCAGGAGCGCGCGACGCATCGACGAAGCGCCAGCCGTCCTCGACGTAAATCCACGTCGCGTGCCACGGACGGAAGACCACCGGCAGGGTCACGGCCTCGCCTTCGAGGTCGACGACCTGTTTCGAGTAGGCGTAGAGGCGGTTGGTGCGGTCGACCACGACCACCATCAGGGTCGCGGAGCTGACCTCCATCTTGTAAAGCCCGGTCGCCTTGTCCTCGTAGGCCGAGAACGGCGTGGCGGGCGGGGTGACGCCGGCAGTTTTCGCCGTGAGTTTGCCCGACACGGCATCGTCGTACGAGGCGATGTAGAACGCCGTGGTGTCGGCGGCGTAGGCATAGGCCTTCACGCTGGCGATCTCCGAGGTCTCGCCGCCCTCGGCAAGCTGGACCGAGGGATCGATGAAACAGTCGAGGTAGACGGGAGGCGCATAGAACTCGTTGTAGAAACTCCAGTTGCCCTCCTTGTAGGAAAAACCCTTCCAGGGTTTGAAAATCAGCGACACATAGAGGTTCGGGAGGTTCTCGCCCAGCTCCTGCTGCGTATAGGCATAGACTCTGTTTAACGGGTCGACAGCCACGACCATCTGCGTCTCGGCCGAAAGCGGCATCTGCACCCACCCCACGGTACCCTCCCGCACGCAGGGTTCAGCCGTGGCGGCCGGGGAGGCGATCCGGTCCGAAAGGTCGTCTTTCCGCGCAATGACCCCGTTGAGCGCATCCTCGTAGGAAGCCACGGTGTAAAAGACCGTATCGGCGTCGAAAGCATAGGCTTTCAGCCCTTCGAACGGCTCGATCGGATCGACCGTCTGTGCCTGCGCAAGGGGTTTGAGGACGTAATTCGTCTTGTACGATACGTCCTTGAAGCACCCCGCGAACAGCGCGGCTGCCGCCAAAAGCGGTAATATTCGTTTTGCCTTCATACCCGTTCTATTTGTTTCGGAGCGCGTCGAGCATCTCCCCGACGGTCGCTCCCGTCAAGGGATGCCGCCGCTGGCGCATGATCTCGCAGAGCGGCGTCAGCGCGAATTCCCGTTCGGCGAGCAGCGGATGGGGAACCGTGAGACGTTCGTCGCCGATCACTTCGTCGTCGTAGAAAATGATGTCTATGTCGATCGGCCGCGAACAGTAAACAGTTCCCGAAGAGGCCTTCTCGACCGCCTCGGCGGCACGGTTGCGGCCCAGTTCCCGCTCGATCTGCTGGCAGGCGTCGAGCACCTCGTGCGGCGTGAGGTCGGTGGAGACCTCCAGCGCCTGGTTCGAAAAACGCTCTGCGGCCGGGAATCCCCACGGTTCGCTTTCATAACGGTGCGAGCAACGCAGCACGGCCCCCACACGGGAGTTGACGAGCTGCTGCGCCGTTTGCAGGGTCCGTTTCACATCGCCCTGGTTACCGCCTAAAAGAAGTGCCACACGTGCCATAATCCAATGTTTCAGGTTCTTAAAATTTCATACCGCATTCCGTCAGCGACGATCTGCCGTCTGTCCGGATTTATCCGGTCCCAAAAAACGTATGCGGTTCTCAAAGTTACAAATGTTTTATCATCTTGCTCACCGAGAGGGCAAAATGGGTAAATACGATCGTCGGATTGCCGTTCTGCGCAATCTGCGCGGCGGCGCTCTCGATCTCGGCGATCAGCGGCTCGATATTCCGCGGGCCGACGAAAGGGGCGAATTTCGAACAGAAAGCCAGCTCCTCGCCCCACAGGTAGCTGACCTCGCGGATACCGGCATGGAGCATGAAGCTCTCGCGCAAAAGCCGCGCCGCATCGCGCAAAAACGCCCGCTGCTGCTCGCGGGTGAGCTGCGCGGCATCCTCGGCCCAGGCGACCAGTTCGAGGTGCTTGTCGTTGTAGCTCAAACGCATGAGACTGCAGAAAAGGTCGAAATGCTCCTTGCGCAGCGCATCGCTCTCGCCCGCCACCAGGTGGCCCAGTTCCAGCAAATCGCCGGCCGCCAGACGCGCCATGTTGCGGGCCTGCAGCGGATCGGCCACACCCCGCTGCTGCGCCACCCGCTCCAGCACGTCGGGCGAAATACGCGGCACGGCCACCTCCTGCGTACGCGAAACGATCGTCGGCAGCAGGCGGTCGGGATGCTCGGAGACCAGGATGAAAAGCGTGCGGTCCCACGGCTCCTCCAGAATCTTGAGAATCTTGTTCGCGGCCTCCTCGTTCATCGCCTCCGGAAGCCAGATCAGCATGGTCTTGTAGTCGGCCTCGAAACTCTTGAACGACAGCTTGCGGATGATCTCGTCGGCCTCGCGGGCCGCGATCATGCCCTTGAGCGTCTTGCCCAGGTCGAGACGGTCGTACCAGTCCTGCGGCGAGAAGTAGCCGCCGCGCTCGGCGAACAGCGTGCGGAACTGCGGCAGGAACTCGTCGCTGCGCATCGCCTCGCCCGACTTCTTGCCCTGTTTGTTGACCGGGAAAACCAGATGCAGGTCGGGGTGCGCCAGCGCCGCGATCTGCCGGCAGTCGGGGCATTCGCCGCACGAGTCGCCGTCGCGGCGGTGACGACAGCAGAGGTACTGGACATAGGCCACGGCCACGGCCAGCGCCCCGGAACCCGCCTTGCCCGTGAAGAGCTGGGCATGGCTCACGCGCCCGGCATCGACCGACTGCGTCAGATGCCGTTTCAAATCCTCCTGTCCTGTAATGTCCGCAAAACGCATTTTACTCCTTATTTTTCATCCGCCGGAAGGTCTGCACCCCGGCAATCGTCAGCAAACCCGCGAAAACCAGTGCGAGGATCACGGTCCGCGCCGTGCCGCGCTCCAGCTGGAGCGCCCCGACCCCGCAGAGGAAAAGCGCGAAACTGGCACCCATCACCACGATTTTTCCGGTCGTCTTCTTCATCGCCAATTTATTTTTGAACCGCTTCGGCCCGGATGATCCGCACGTCCTCCAGCGGCCGGTCGGCCGAATCGGTCGCCACGCCCTGAATGGACTCCACGATCTCCAGGCCCTCGGTCACACGGCCGAAGACGGTATACTGTCCGTCGAGAAACGGCGTGCCGCCGGTGGTTTCATAGATCGTCCGCAAGGAGTCGGGGATCACGACCTCTCCGTTCGTCGCAGCGGTCACGCTCTGCTGAATCCGGTCGAGCGTCGCGCCGTCGAAGGGCTTGCCCCAGACGATGTAGAACTGACTGCCGGAGGATTTCCGTTCGGGATTCACCTCGTCGGAAGTCCGGGCCGCGGCCAGCGCACCGCGCGTATGCGCCAGCGCCGGATAGACGATCTCGGCGGGAATCAGGTAGCCCGCATCGGCCTCGCCCAGCATCGTGCCCGCCGGGGCGCGCCGCGAGGCGGGATCGCCCGCCTGGATCATGAAATCGGCGATCACGCGGTGGAACAGCACCGAATCGAAAAAGCCTTCGCGGGTCAGTTTCAGGAAATTGTCCCGGTGAAGAGGCGTCCGCCCGTCGAGTTCGATGCGGATGTCGCCCGCCGTGGTATGCAGCAGCACCTCGGCCGAGCCTTCCGGACGGGGTCGACCGCAGGCGGCGAGGAGCAGGACGGCCGAAGCCGCGGCTGCGATTCTGGGGAAAAGTCGTTTCTGCATGCTCCGATTCATTTTTACCTGTGCAGGAATGCGCGCAACATCGCCCCCAGGTCGATCCGCTCGCGGCGGACGAGGTAGGCGGCATACAGCGCAAACAACACTATATTAAACGCATAGCTTACAAACATATTGTCCGTGGAGGCGGTCAAGGCCTCGCAGGCGGCGAAAACCGCGAGCGCCGCGGCGACGTATTCGCCGATGCGCCGCCAGTCGTAGGGCGTCGGATAACAGCGGCGGTTGAGCCACCAGCTGACGGCGACCATCACCGTTTCGCTCGCCAGGCGCGCCCACGCGGCCCCGTAGTAACCCCACAGCGGAATGAGCCAGAAGCCGAAAGCGACGATGGCCGCGAGTCCCGCACCCGTGACGACGATGGCCAGCGAAGTACGCTCCTCGCGCTTGTACCAGAACGAGAGGTTGAGCCACACGCCCGTCAGCACATTGGCCCCCAGCACCACCGGAAGGATAAAAATACCCTCGCGGAAACTACGCCCCACGATCAGCGCGAAAACGTCGCGGAAAAGCGCGATGCCGAGGAAAATCAGCATCGAGGCCATGACGTAGTATTTCAGCGCCGCGGCGTTCATCTCGACGAAGTCCGACTTTTTGAAGTTCGAGAGGAAGAACGGCTCGGCGGCGAGGCGGTACATCTGGTAGAAGAGCATCATCACCACGGCGATCTTCGTGATGGCCCCGTAGATGCCCAGCTGGGCCATGGCGCCCTCGGGAACGAGGTACTTGATCAGCTGACGATCGATAAATTCGTTGGCCGTGCCGGCAAGCCCGCCCACCAGCAGCGGCAGCGAGTAGGCGAAGACCGCGGCGAGCAACGTCCAGTCGATCTTCGGAACGGTACGGTCGGCAGTCGCGAGGATCGCCAGCCACGTCACGACACTCGCAATGAGGTTGGCGACGAAGACCCACCCCACGCCGAAGTCGGTGGCGAACAGCCCCGCGGCGCCGAACCCGAAGGCCAGCACCACGTTCAGAACGACGTTCATGGCTTTCAGTCCCACGAACGTCATGGCCCTGCCCTGCTCGCGCAGCCGCGAGAAGGGGATGCAGGACCAGACGTCGAAAAGGATGATCAGGCCGACCCAGACGACATATTCGGGATGTGCGGCATATGCCTCGCCCATCATGCGGGCAATGCCGTCGCGGAAAAAAGCCGTCGCCAGGAAGAACACCGCCGCGGCGAGCGACGTGACGCCCCACGTCGTGGCGAAAAGCCGGCGTTTGGCGCTTTTCACATCCCCGCCCGCCTCCTCGGCTTTGGCCGAAAAGCGGAAATAGCTCGATTCCATGCCCATCGTCAGCAGCGTGAGCGCCAGCGGGATAAGGGCGTAGATGTCGGTGACGACGCCGTAGGTCTCCTGCCCGAACACACGCGTGTAGTAAGGCGTGAGCAGGTAGCTCAAGAACCTTACGACGATGGTGCTGATACCGTAGACGGCAGTTTGTTTGGCCAGTTTTTCGAGCATGACGGAGGCTTATAGCCCGGCAAAGATACAAATTTTAGCCGGAAACCCCGCATTGTTTCTTCTTCTTTCAAAGAAAGAAGAGAAAGGCGGCTGCGCCTTTTTCGTCGGGCGGGAAGGAAACCGCGCCTCTTCCGGAACGCCTTACCGCGACGCGGCGAGCGACGAAGGCGTGACGCCCTGCGAGTCGCGCGCCCAGTCGCCGCGGGCGCGGAGCACCTGCTCGACGATGTCGCGCACGGCCCCTTCGCCGCCCCGGAACTCCGAGACGTAACGCGACGCCTCGATCACCTCCGACGCGGCGTCCGCCGGACAGACCGGAAGGCCCACTTCGCGCATGCAATCCAGGTCGGGGATGTCGTCGCCCATGTAGATCACGTTGGCCGGATCGAGTCCCTGGCCCGCCATGTATTCGCGGATGGCCGTAATCTTGTCCATGCAGTCGACGTAGAAATGGTCGATGCCGAGCATCCGAAGGCGGTTTTCGAGCGTTCGCCCCCGGCCGCCGGTGATGATGCAGACCTTGTAGCCGATCTTGATCGCGTAGGCCAGCGCGTAGCCGTCCTTGGCGTTGTAGCGGCGGATGAAGTCGCCGTCGGGCGTGGGGATGATGCCACCGTCGGTCATCACGCCGTCGACGTCGAAGACGAAGGCTTCGCAGCGCGCTATATCTTCTTTGAAGTTTCCCATATGCTTTGACTTATCGTTGAATAGATGTTTTTCAGTCGGAGGTCGAAGGCCAGCAGGTCGCCGTGGCGGGCCTTCGTGGCGAAATCGTTGCGCACGGCGGGGCCCGTCTGCACGTCGAGCGGCGAACGGGCGTCGCAGGCCTTGGCCGCGGTTTCGGCGATCAGCGGTTTCAGCACGTCGAAATCCAGTCCCGCACCACGGACGATGCGCTCGCCCACAGCGTACATGTGGTTGGCGAAGTTGCAGGCGAAAACCGCCGCCAGATGCACCTTGCAGCGCTGTGCGGAGGAGGCCCAGATGACCGTCCCGGAGAGTTTCCGGGCGAACGCCTCCAGTTCCGGACGCAATTCGGGCGACGGCGCTTCGAGAAATACGGGGATCACGGAAAAGTCCGCCTCGCGCCCTTTCGTGAAGGTCTGCATCGGGTAGAAAACGGCACGCCGGGCGAACCGCGCGGGGATGGCCGTGACCGGCACGCTCCCGGCAGTGTGGGCCACGGCGGCGCTTTCGGGAATCGGAAGCGTCGCGGCAACCTGCTCCACGGCCTTGTCGCTCACGGCGATGAGGTAGATGTCGGCATCCTGACGGAGCATTTCGGAGTGCGTCGCCCAGTCGGTCGCGGCCAGCTCCGCGACGACGCGCGCCCGCTCGGGATTGCGGGCGAAAATCTGCACGAGTTCCAGATCGCTCTTGGCGACGGCGCGGGCCAGCGCTTCCGCAAGGTTCCCGCTGCCGATGATGACGACGCGTTTCATAGGCTCTTTCCGTTTGGGTTTTACAGCAGGTCCACAAGCCGCACGTTGTCCTGCGACTTGCGGGCCGACTCTTTCAGCATCTCCAGTTCGCGGTCGATACGCGCCAGTTCGGGCGTCTGTCCGAGGTCAAAAGTGGTCTGTCCCGACCGTTCGACCGCCTCCAGCACGCCGTAGACGGTCATCGACGCGATGTCGTGCGCCGGGGTGAAGGCCACTTCCCGCTCGCCGTCGCCGCTGCGTACGGCGATCAGCTGCCCGGCCTGCACGAGCTGGAACAGCACGTCGTTGACGATGCGCGTGGGCAGGTCGAGGCGTTCGCGGATCTCGTCCGCAGGCAGTGCGCCGCCCTTGTCGCGGAAATTCCGCACAACGGTGAGCATCACCGCAAGCAGCACCTTGCGCCGCTGGTCGTAGCTGATGAGCAGCGACTCGCGCTCTTCGCCGAAACGCGCGATATTCTGATAGGCGAACGACAGCTCGCCGCCGAAAAGGAGAATCTCCCACGAGGTCTGCATCCAGATCAGAAACAGCGGCAGGGCCGCGAAACTGCCGTAGATGGCGTTGTACGAGGTCATCCACCGCTGCACGTAGACGTATCCCCACTGGAAGAGCAGGAAGATCGTCCCGGCGACGATGCCGGCCATCAGGGCGCTGCCGAAGCGCACTCTGGCGTTGGGTATGACGATGTAGAGGAAGGTGAACATCACCCAGATGACGAACATCGAGACGAGGTGCGACAGCAGGTTAAAATACCAGCTGTCGTCGAATCCGAGCAGCTGCTCGGCGTAGTTACCCACGGCGTTGGCCACGATCCAGAGGATCGGGACGATCATCACCACGGCGATGTAGTCGGTCCACTGGCGGGTGATGCTGCGCTCGACCTTGACCTCCCAGATGTTGTTGAAGGCGCTTTCGATCGACCCGAAGACCCGGATCACGGCCCAGAACAGCATCACGAGGGCCACGGCGGCCACCACGCCGCCCTGCGTGCGCGCCAGGGCGTTTTCGGCGAAGTTGACGATGTAGTCGACGATGTCGGGGTTTCGGGGAAAAAGGCCGTAGAGGTTTTCGATCAGTCCGTCGGCCAGCCCGAATCCTTTCACCACGGCGAATACCACCGCGAGAATCGGCACCAGCGACATCAGCGTATAGAAGGTGAGCGCCGCCGAGCGGACGATGGTTCCGTGTTCGAGCAGGCCGCGGGCGGTGTAGAACAGCAGGCGGTATTGCTGCACGAGCCACCGCACGACGGGGTTGCGCCATTCGGTGACGTCGCGCCGGAAAATCGTGTCGGTGAAGTATGTCAGAAATTCGTTGAGTTTCATGAGTCACGGCCTGGCAATCAGGCAAATGTAGCTATTTTAAACGGATAACCCAAAAATCGTTCCCTATTTTCGTGAAGGCCAGCCGCAGGCCGCTCCCGGCATGCAGCCCGAGGCGGCGCATAAGCTCCTCCGCGGCGAGCGGGAAATCGCGCTTGAGCACCTCCGCGCCGCGGCCATTCAGTTCACGCTTCAGCCGTTTGGGGTCGTAGGGTTCGATGCTTTCGACGGCGAAGATCCGCCCCAGCACGCCTTCCGGCTCCTCCGCGGCGAACCCGTACCCGTTGTCGCTCCAGATGTCGGCCTTTCCCGCAAGGTGGAGCCGCGCGAGACGGGCCTTCTGCAACGATACGTCGGGGATCACCAGATAGCCGTAACGCGCCGGGTCGAACGGTCCCGGAGGAGGAGGAGCCTCACCCGGCCGGGCCGAGAAACTCCCGCGCCCGAGGGCCGTGGCGGTGACGAGCGGCCCCGTGCCGTCGTCATAGACCACGACCTCCTTGCATTCGTCCCCGAGCGACAACACCTCTACGCGGCTGCCGGGAAAGAGCCGGAGGGCCTCGCCGACGTCGAACAGCGGGGAGTTCTTGACGCACAGACGCCCCGAAACCTGCGCAAGACGCGGCTTCAGGGCGACGATGTCGGGCGAACAATCCTCCAGCCGCACCAGTTTGCGGCCTTGGGCCGAACGGCGGTCGGGATCGGCGTAAATCCAGTCGAAACGCAGGCCGTCGCGTCGGAGGTACTCCTCGGCGGACATGCAGACGACTTCGACATTCGCAACGCCCATTCTGGAAAAATTCTCCGCGGCGACGCGGGCCAGCACCTCATTGCGTTCGAGCGTCACCACGCGGCGGAAGCGGCGGCTCAAAAAGAGGGCGTCGACACCCAGCCCGCAGGTGAGATCCAGCACCGTATCGCCTTCGAGGAGCTTGCGGGCGGCGCACGCCTCGCTCGACGCCTGCTCGAAAGCCAGCGGCGGCAGGATACACTGCGCCGCGGCATACGAAGGGAGCTTCTGCGCGGCCCGCGCGAGGTATTTGACCTGCGTGGCCACGAGCCGGGCGTAGGGGACAGAGCGGTCCAGAGCCACCTCCAGCGGGTCGCGGCCCCGTGCGGCCGCGATGGCGCGCCGCACTTCGTCCGTGAGCAGGAGGGAATATTCTTCGGGGGTAATCACGTCCGCAAAGGTACGCTTTTTTTCGGTTCGCCGCTCCACGCAGCGAGGGTCGCAAGCGCAAAAACAGCGTAGACCGCCGCTGTCTGCCATCCGCCGAGGGCGTAGTCGGCCGCACCTCCGGGCAGCGAGGCGGTCAGCCGGGCCAGCGCGCTGATTCCTTCGGCGGCGGTTCCCGTGACGAACCCGAACGCCGGGGCGAGCATACCGACCGGAGCCGCCATCCACAACGCGCCGCCGAACACGACGACCCCGGCCAGCGCAATGGCCAGCGGATTGACCGCCAGTCCCGCCAGCGGCACGACGCCAAACGTGTGCGAAACGAGCGGCGCAGTGGCGGCAGTCGCCACAAAGCCGATCAGGTAGGCGTCGACGACGACGTTCACGGCCTTCCACCGGGTCCGGCAGCGGCGGCAGAGCGGCACGCCCCAGGCAAGGATGGCCGCCACGGCGACGAACGACAACTGAAAGCTGATGTCGCCCAGCCAGTTGGGATTCCATACCAGCATCCCGAACCCCGCCGCGGCCAGGGCGTTCAGCCCGGCGTATTCCGACGCCGAGGCCAGAGCCGCCTGCAGAACGGTGCACATCACCGCGGCCCGGACGGCGCTGGGCGGAAACCCCGCCGCCGCGACGAAAAGCCACACGGCAGCGGCTGCCAGCAGGTTTTTCAGCAGGTGTCCCCGCCTGAAAAGCGGCAGCCACCACAGCGCGAGGTTGACCAGCACGAAAACGATCCCCGTGTGAAGACCCGATACGGCCAGCAGGTGCGACAACCCGCTCCGGGAGTACGCCGTGCGGAGGCAGGGCGTGACGCCGCGCCGTTCGCCCGCCGCCATGGCCTCGACGACGGCCGCGGCCCCGGCGCTCATCGGCAGCCGGGAGAGCCTTTCGACCGCCCTGCGGTGCAATCCTGCATGCTGCTGCGGGAGGCGTTCGAGGAGCGTCCGCTCTGTAATCCACAGGGTTCCGGCATAGCCCCGCCGCGCCATCAGCCGGCGGTAGCTTTCCGCACCGCCGCGAAACGGCCGCACCGCGCCCCGGCAGCGGATACGCTCCCCGGCATGCAACTCCGCAAGCGAATCGGCGTAAAGCCGGATACGGGCGTCGGAGGCATGCCAGCGTCCGTCGGCAGGATTGCGCCACGCCGCCACCGACGCATCGGCGACGGCATAGCGGCCCCGGTCGGCCGGAAACCCCTCGACCGTGATTTCGTAGACCGTGTGCACGCCCCGCGGCACGGTGGGCCGGGGCACGCGGAGCTGCGCAGCGGCGAACCCCGCTGTGAGGAGCATCGCCGCCGTGGCGGCCGACGAGCGCAGCGACAGGGCCAGCGCGCCCGTCACGACGAAAGCCCCTGCGAGAAAACACAGGGGCAGTTCGTAACAGCCAGCCAGCGCGATTCCCGCGGCGAAAAACACGAGAATCTTGAGCATCGGCATGCGGTCGAGCCGGTCGGTCAGGCGGGAAATTTTCATCCGGACGGTCTATTGAGCCGTAAAGATAGCAAAATCAGTCGGAAAACAACGCCCAACCGCGCTCGATTTCGCCGCGGTCCGCCGCCGTGCCGTTTTCCACGCGCGAAATAGCCGCGGCCAGGGGGATCATCGTCGCCGGGTCGAGCGTGTCGAGCGGTTCGTCCGGCCCGATGCCCGTGTCGGCAGCCACGGCGCGGATGTAGGCGTCGGTGCGGTTCTCCGAGGGCGGCGCCCAGCGGGAGATCATCCCGCGGATGGTCCGCAGTCCGTGGCGGACCCGATAAGTATGCAACAGCACGAAGACGGCCCGGTAACCCCAGGCCAGCGATTCGAACTGCTTGAACGCCGGGTCCCGGGAGGGCTGCACTTCACCCTTGTAACGCACCTTCGACTGCCGGATATTCCCCGGATTGCGATTGGCCAGCCCCCTACTCATCGCCCGCCTCCTTCCGGATGCGGCGGTGCACGTAGCGGCGCAGCCAGCGGAACAGCGGAGCGTCGGAGAGCTGCGCGGCGTTTTCGAGAAACGACCACAGCTCCACACCGCAGGTGAATCCAGTAAGGAGCCGCGCAAGGTTCAGCCGCATGAAATCCAGCACGCAGCTGTCGATCAGCCACGCCATCGAGATCGCCGTGAGCGCGAGGGCGAGTTTGAGGACCGTGCGCCACGCCTTGCAGCTCTCGAAATACCACGGCCGGCCCTCGCGGCGGGCCGCGGCCCGGTCGGCCGCCACTCCCGAGAGGAAGTCGACGCCGATGAAGACGACGGTCGTGGCCGCCAGCGGCCCGATCGGCGCGAACAGCGCGGCGATCCCCGCCGCCACGCCGCTAACGAATTTGAACAAAGCCTCCATCGGTCGTACAGCGGTTGAAGATATCGTTTTCGGGATCGTATTCCGGAAATTCGTCCCGGTGCGCGCGGAGATGCTCCGCGGCGCGGCGCAGCAGCGTGCGGGCCTGTGCCAGCAGGGCGCGCCGCAGATGCCGGCGGGCCGTGTCCCCGGCCGGCTGGGCATAGGCGGATTTCGGGGCCGTCGTGCCGCACTGCCCGGTGCGGACGTCGAGCCGCGGCTGGAGGACGGCGCGCGTGAAAAGGGCCGCCGGAGCTTCGAGGTATCCGGTCCGGAAATCGGCGCAGGCGCCGCCGAGGAGTTTTTCGTAAAGCGTCAGCCCGATGACCGGAACGAGGTAACGCCGCTCGGCGGCGGCGATGTCGGCCTCCGTGACCGACTCCGGCGGCAGGTATTCCCCCTCGCCGAAGGCAAGCCGCAGGACTTGCAGGGGCGTAATCAGAGTTTTCATTCGATGCTTTTGATATTGTATTTGGTGATTTCGGACAAAAACGCCTGCTGGCGTTCATCCTCCGGGTCGTAGTCGAGTCCGTCGGCCTTGCGGGCCTCCCAAACCTTCATGTAGATGGGTTTCGAGCGGGTCGGCGGGCGGTTGACGATTTGCAGCGACGCCGTGTCCAGCCCCAGCACCGAGGCGATGACGGCACGGATCGGCTCCGTCAGTTCGTCCTGCTCGGCGAGGATCACCGTGTTGAGCGCCACCTCGTATTCGTGGAGGATGCGTTCGGCGCTGAATCCCGCGGCATAGTCCAGTCCGCTCAGCGTCCGGAACCACGAGTGGGCCACGACGATGTCGCCGACGGCCTGTTCGTGCAGCGCCTGCCAGTCGCCCTCGTTCTGCGCGGCGATGGGGATGAAGCGCGAATTGTCATCCTCGCCGCCGTCGCGGATGACGAACATCACCTGCCCGGGGTTCCCGGCGAATTTCTGCTCCGCAAGCCGCACGATGCGTTCGGCCTCGGCCTCGTTGTCCACCGACGAGTCGAGCATCATCACGCCCGACAGCTGGAACGAATTGTCGAGGCGCGAAATGTTCCAGCGGTCGGTCTTCCAGGCGATCGCCGAGACGCTGAACCCCGCGATGTAGGGCGGCACGCCGTAGTGTTCGAACATCGGTTCATAATCCTTGTAATGGACGATCGAGCGCAGCGTGCCGTCCTCCTGCACTTCGAAATCGGGGTAGAGCGGCAGCGTGCGCGCCTCGGCGGGTTTAAACGCCGTCCAGTCGTGGTGCAGCAGGATGTGCTTCGAGTCGCGGGCCACGCGGCAGCGCGAGGCGTCCTGGTGATAGAGCGACAGAAAGGTGTGCCCGGGGTCGGTGACCGCTTCGAGGAACGCGTTGCCGAACAGCGACTTGTCGAAGGCCAGCTTGCCCAGCACCTGGCGGAGGCTCTCGCCCCGGCCGTTGACGCACCGGACGAATGCCGCCAGCTGCGGCTGCTGCGTCTCGTCGCACGTGAATCCCTTGCCGGAGATATAGTCGGCCTTGTCGTTGATGATGCGCCGGTGGGTCGTCGAACGCCGGGCCATCAGCGCCAGCGCCGCCGGGAAGAGGTTGTCGTCGCCCCAGCGCCAGAATTTGTCGCTCTCGACCCGCGACGATCCCAGCGCATAATAGGGGTCCGTGCGGTCGGTGACCCCCACGGCCGTTTTGATTCTTTTCGTTTTGCTCATGGCGTTTTTCGGATTTCAGGGACGCGGCATCCGCGGGGAAGTCCCCCTGCGGATGCGCGTTCCCGGGTTTTTACTGCTTGTACGCAAAGGAGATCAGCGCCTCGTCGAGGACCTGGGTTCCGGCCATGAAGACCGCACGCTGGCGGTTCTCCATCTCGTCGGGGTTGTACCACATGCGCACCTCGTTGCCGGGCATGTCGGCCGTGTTGACGGCCAGTACGAGGTTGCGGCGGTCGGTGAGCATGACGAACGACTGGCGGAAGGAGGTTGCGCCGAGGTAGCTGCCCAGCCTTACGTCCACGACCGGAATGCCGTGGTAGGCCAGCGTCCGGCGGCCGTTCATCGCATCGGCATAGGCCGCGTCGGCGCCCTTCGAATCGAGGTATTTCTCGTAGAGACGATAGATGTCCGACGAAACGAAGTAGGCCAGCCGGTCGTCGGCCTTGAGGCCCGGGATGCGGGGATCGGCCCCGGCCCACAACTTGTCGAACAGCTCGACCGCATAGGCCGGGTCTCCGAGCGCGGCCGCCTGGAAGGAAAAGTTGTAGACGCCGTCGTCGTCGACCAGACCGTTGATACGCTTCAAGAGTCCATCGAAGGTGTTGTAACCCGACAACGCGGCAGTGTCGCCGATCCACATCGTAACGCGGATATTCTCGGCGAGGGCCTGTTTGAAAAGCGCCGTTTCGGCCTGTTCGAGTTCCGTGCCCGAAAGGTCGTCCATGTGGGTGTTGACCAGCGACGAGACCTTTTCGTAGACCATCGAGAAGTAGTTGGCGGCCGAGAATCCCAGTTCGGCCTTCACCCGGTTAAGGTTGACCGTCTTCTCGTACTTGGTCGCCGTTTTGCCCCCGGCCCAGCCTGCGGAGGTGAATTTCTGAAGGATGTTGCGCTGGCCGTCCCAGAGCTGGACGTGCGTGGGCTGGGGCATGTTGTAGAGTACGCGCACGCCGAGGTCCTGCGCCGATTCCCCGGTGAGCATCGGGCGGAAGAAGATGTTTTCGAGGTCGGAACCGGTGTACTGTTTCGAATTTTCGAGATAGGTCATGGTGATGATGTTTTTGAATGGTTATGAATTGGGTTGTTTTGTTTTGCCGTAGAGAGAGGCAATTCCTAATTTTTCATTTTTAAATGCGCATACGCCTTGCGTCTTCGGCATAGGCGCGCTCGTTGGCCGAACGGACGGCATCGCCGCAGGAGGGATCCTCGCGCGGCTGCGTGGAGGTCGGTGCGGCCTGCCGGCGGGCTTCGTCGGCCGCGACGGCCGAACGGCTGTGCAGGGCCTGCACCTCCCCGTCGAAGTGGAGCACGTTGCGGTCGGCGGGAAGTGCCGGGCCGGGCCGCAGGCCGATGTTGGCCAGCAAACGCTCCCAGCCCCGGGCGATATTCCGCACCAGCGAGGGCGCCGACTGCTCCGCGGCTTCGACCACCTTGTCGGCCAGCCCCGCCGCGACGGCCTCCTCGGGTGCGAGCCAACGGCCGTTGCCGTTGTTCTCGGCCATCAGGGCTTCGAACTCCGCGGCCGGACGCCCCGAACGGGACGCGTAGACCGCGGCGATGCGCGCGTCGGTCTGGTGCAGCAGGTCGATCTTACCGGCGATCTCCGCGGCATTGCCCTCGGTCGAGCAGACGGCCGTGTGGATCAGGTAGAGGGCGTTGGCCGACAGGAGGCGGCACCCCTCCGACGCCGCCTGGGCGATGATCGTCGCCGCCGAGGCCGTATAGCCGTAACAGCGGGTCGTGATTTGCGCCGGAAGCTGCCGGAGCGCGTCGTGGATCAGCAGCGCGTCGTTCACGTCGCCGCCCGTCGAACGGATGTTGACCACCACCTCCGGGGCCTCGATCTCCGCAATGCGCCGCAGGGCGTCGCGAAAACGCTCGTAGGTCGCCACCCGGGCGTCAGGCTCTTCGAACTGCCACTCCTCGGGCACGCCGATGGTCCCCTCGATGTCGATCTGGCAGACCCCGGCCGTGTTGTTGATTTGGATTTCCGATTTCATGATTCAATTTTTGGTTTTGTTGTAAAATGCGCCGCGCACCTTTTCATAGGAGCAGCAAAGCTTCTGTGCGGCGGCTTCGAAGGCTTCGCAGCGGGCCATGCCCTGCCGTTCGAGCCGCTCCACCTCGTCGCAGATGGCCCGCTGTTCACAGCCCCGGCGGCTGACCAGCCCCAGTTCGAACAGCCGCAGCACCGCCTGCCGGGCCGTCAGCCCGCGGACTTCGCGAAGCGCCGTTTCGGCCAGTATTTCGTCGTGTCGCGTCATCAGTCTTCCATGAGGCGGTTGAACGTGCAGCGCACCGAGGCTTTCGCGAGGTCGTAGTCGCCGACGGCGTGCAGCGCGGCCCGCACCACGCCCGCCCCGGTGTCGATGCGGAAGACCGAACGGATGTCCGGCGCCCCCGTTCCGGGCGTCAGGAGCGCTTCGAATTCGTGGGGCGCGAGCCGCAGCGAAAGGACGATCCGCTCACGGACGGCCTCCCGGCGCACCTGCCCGTCGTAGAAGCGGTGCAGCCCCTGCTGTCCGTCGCGGTCCTCGAAACAGAGCGTGAACCCTTCCGCAGCGTCGTCCCCCGCGAAATGGAACGCCGCGAGCGGATACTCCGAACGTCCCGAAGGATAGCCCCACCGCTCGTCCCCGGGCAACGGATGCATCCCGGCGTAGCGGACGATGCGGAGCGTGAAGTTGGTCCCGTCCTCCTCCGCGTCGTCGCGGTCGCCGACCTCGGGAATCAGCGCCGACGGCGCATTGAGGTAATGCCCCGCGGCATTCAGCGAGGGGCTGAACAGCGGATTGCGCAGCACCTTTTCGCCCTGCATCGCGGCGCAGGAGTCTGCCGCAAAACTCCACGCTCCGAGCGGAGCCTCCTCCCCGGCGGCATCGAAGCGCGCCACCGCGCCGTCGCCGTCCCGGTACCGCCACGTCCTCACCTCGTGAATCTCCGGGGCGACAGGCCGCCGCTCGACAGGCTGCGAAAAATCCGTCCTGCCGCTCCAGTCCGTCTCCGGCCCCGCACCGAAGAACTCCCCTTCCGGCTCGATCCAGACCCTCCGCGTCGCCTCCTCGGTATAGAACCGCAGGTTGAACAGATGCGCGAGGGCGTCGAGCAGTTCCGACTGCCGGATGCGGTGCTGCGCCACGTCGGCGAATGCGATCCGCGACCCGAATCCCGGAGCCGAGAGGAAGCGCGGCCGCAGCGAGCACTCCTTGTGCAGGGTCAGCGCCATCCCGGGCTCCGCCCCCGCGAAGTAAATCAGGTTGAAATACTTGGGCGATGCGGGCGAAACGCTCTCGGCGGCCGTGCGGAACCGCACCTCGACCATCGTCTGCCCCGTCTCGCCGACGTAGCCGTTGTAGAGCGCCCAGTCGCCGCGGTAGACGACCCACTGCGAACCGCTGCGGACCAGCAGCACGGGATCGGCGACGGTCCCCGAGGCCGGGGTGGTGACCTGCGCCGAACGGGCCGCAAAGTCGGTCCACACCGTGCCGGGTACGCCGTTGCGGGTGTAGGTCAGGCGGTACTGTGCCCCGGCGAGGTGGTCGAAAACCAGCGCGCGATAGGTGAAATTCGGCGCAACGGCGTCGCGAAGATCCCTGTACCGGTTTGCCAGTTCGAACCGGAACTCCGACCCCGGCCCGAGGTAGACCGTGTCGAACCCTTTGAGGCGCGTCCGCGAGACGATGCGGTGGGCGGTGGTGTATTTCAGGCAGTACTCGAACCCGACGCTGATCTCCGCCGGCGGCGTGAAGACGATCTTGCCGTTATCCGTCGAGAAGCAGTTGCCGTTGTTGAAAAGCCCGTCGACCGCCTCGCCGTCGGCGTCGACGCTTTGGGGCGTGGCCGTGTCGACGATGTTGCCCACGGTGTTGGCGATGGCCTTGGGGTTGGCCGAAACCCGCCCCAGTTCGTTCGCCGCCGCCGTCGCCGGAGCCAGTCGCCGCGCCGAGAAACCCATGCGGTTGGCCGCGGCCGTGGTGTCGCGCGAGGAGTAGGCCCCGCTCATGTAGAGCGACCGGAAAAACGCCGATTCGAAGAAACGGCTCTTCACGGCGTAACCCGCTTCCCGAAAAATCTGCCCGACGAGCGTAGCGATGTGCAGAAACGGGTGGTAGTCCTCCACCGAAAGCAGGCGCTCAGCCGGAAGCAGGTCCGAGGAGCTGTTCTGCTGACGGTATTCGTCGCGGTGAATGGGGAAAAACTTCACCGGGGAGTCGTCCGTCCAGCTTTCGACGATCGCCGTCGGTGTCAAGGCACTGTCCCATGCCACCTCCAATCGGGAAAACATGCGGCGGGCGGCATTTTCGGCCCACCCGGCCCCTCCGTCACGGATTTCGAGCGTATACTCCTCCCCCGACACGGCCAGCAGGCGCACCGTTCCGACGATCAGCGCCGAGCCTTCGGCCGACAGCTCCGCCGTGTGGAGCACATCGTTGAACCCGACCGCTGTGTGCGGATCGCAGGCGAACCCCACGAGTGCATCGTTGCGCGGCGTTGCGGGAATCGTGATCTTCAACGACCGCCCTTCGCGGCAGGACTCCGCGGAGGCGAGTTTCACCGCATCGTAGCCGGGAACCGCGACGGGCGCCGTTCCCAGGTCGCAAACCTGTCCGTCGATTTTCAGTTCCATGACACGCAGGATTTACGTTTCGGACGAATGGCGATTTCCAGGCAGCACAGCGTGCCGTGGCGGCGGACCACCGCCTCGTCGGTCACCACGCAGACCGGCGTGTACACATCCCCCTCGGCGATCCACACCTCGGGAGCGGCCGTCAGGTAGGCCAGAGCTTCCAGCACGGCCTGCCCTTCGTAGGCCGATGCGAGCAGCGTTTCGCGGCCGGCGGACGATGCGGCGACCACACGCCCCTCCGGGCCTTCTGCCTCCCGCCGTTCGGCACGGACGGTCACCGTCCTCACCACCGGAAACGTGTAGTGCTCTACCGACCCCGCGCTGCTGCGCCACGCCAGCCGGACCCCGTCGCGCACGGCCGGAATCACCGAATAGTTCACCGCGCCGCACTCCCCGGCATCGACCGTCACACGCTCCGCACCCGGGAAATCGCGCGTGTCGAACCGGAAAAGGTGCAGCCCCGCTTCGCTCACGCGGTAACTCTCGGCCATCGCGGTGTCCCCGGCCTCGGCCGTCACCGTCACGGTGCAGGCCCCGCCAGTCAGCAGCGTCAGTTCGTCGCACGCCCCTTGCGGAATCAGGCGCGCGAGCGGCATCGAGGTTCGCAGACCGGGTGTTCCGGGGGCCTCGCCCGGCAGGAACGTGCGCGCCGGAGCGACCGCCGGAGCCGCCTCACCGTCCGTCTCCGCGGCCTCGACGACGACCGTGACGGTCCGCCCTTCGGCGGGGTAAAACCCGGTCCGGCCCGTTGCGGGCGTGAAATGCAGCCGTCGCCGGAGGTAGGGCGCCGCATCGAACGCGGCTTCAACGACGGCCGCAAAACGTTTTGCCCCCAGCAGCGCACTGCCGTCGCCGGCCGGTCCGCCCTTGCCGGCGCTGTTTGCGCCGCCGGATGAGACGGCCGCGCCGATTCCGTCTGCGGCCCCGGCTGCCGCATCGACGATGCGGATGTCGATGTTTCCGGCCGCCTCCTGATTGACGGCATAGCGGAGTTCCCCGCCGAGCGGGGAGTACTGTTGCGGAATTCGTGTAAATTGCATAATGGTATTTTTTAAGAGAGATGTCAGAAACTTTATCCCGCTTGGCAAGAAAGCGCAGTCTGCGACTGCTGTTCTGTTGCCGCTTTTTGGTCGTCAAAAAGCGGCGCAAAAACCGACCCGCGGCCAAAAAAGGCTGAAAGACGCGTCCTAACGCTGGCTCCGGGCGACTTTCGCGGGTTTGCAAGCAAACCGTCCCCTCCGCTCGCGCTTTTAGTCCGCCTCTTTCTCGACGCCTTTTTTGCCAAGCGGGATTCATTCGCCGCCTGTGGCAGCGGGAGGTTCCGCACTATCGTTCGGAGCGGAAAAAGAGCATTCTCCGGTCCGCGCGCCCGGAGCGGGAGGCTGTAAAGGCTTGATCTTACTGCGCCCGCTCAACGCGGGCCGGAGGTTGTTCCCGCGAAAGCGACATGCGGATGGTTTGGGTGCTACCTTTTGATGGCAAAAGGTAGCTACAAGACCGCGGCTAACTGCCGACCAAAAAGCGGTATAGAAATGCGATCTGAAGAGAGGGGGGGGGCACCCGGTCTGTTGATAAAACGGTTGAAAGCTTGTCGATAAATGGAGATAACAATTCACAAAATGCGGAAACAGAAGTATTTCCCGATGTTGATAACTTTACCGTCCCTGCCGGCCGGCTGTGAATCGTACGGCAAATATACGATACCGGACACCCCCTTGTCAAGCCCCCGATGCACTTTTTCCAGATTTTATGGAAAAACTTCGGGATTTTGTCGTACCTTTGTTTCGCAAACCAACAGTTTTACACCTTATGGATGATGGTCATAGTTCCACGTATAGCCGTCGTGTCGTGCTTCAGCACGACGCCATTCATCTATGGTATCCAGCACGAAGATAATCTCCGTGCCGGACTGCTGTTGTCCGACCCCGCCGAAGCAATCCAAGCCTTTTCCGAACACAAAGCCGACATCGCCCTGGTTCCGGCCGCCGCAGTGCCGTCGCTGACCGGCGCGCGCATCGTCACCGAATACTGCGTCGGAGGCGTTCCCGCGTCGAAGGAGGCCCTGCTCGCCAGCGACGACGCGCTGGTCGAAACATGGAAACCGTTCGGGAAACTTCCCTGCGCCTTCGCCGTCTGGGTGGCGCATGCCGACACGGACCCCGACGCCGTCGAGACCTTGCAGCATGCCCTGACCTACGGACTCGAACACGGCTACGAGGCGATTCTCGAATCGGCCTTCGCGGCCGATGCCGGGCGGGCCTACGCGGAACTCGCACATTTCGACTACATCTTCGACAATCAGAAAGACAAAGCGCTGAAAAAGTTCTGGGACTCGGGCCTCAAGGTGGCCCCGAGAGCCAATCCCGGCTGAAGAGCATAGCGGGCAGCAGTCCGCCTCTCTGCACGTAAACGGATTCACGAACTTTAAGAGAGCGTCTTATGATTACAATTTACCTCAAGCAATACAACAAGATCATCCGCAATGCCGACACCAAGCTCTTCGATGAGCTGGGCTACGACGACATCCTGTGGATCGACATGTTGCTGCCCACGATCAAGGAGCAGAAGGCCGTCGAGAATTTCATGGAAATCAGCCTCCAGACCAAACAGCAGGTCGAGGAGATCGAGTCGACGTCGAAATACTCCGAGAACGAAAACTCCATCATCTCCAACTCCAACTTCTTCGTCCCCACGGGCGATTCGTTCATCGTCGAACCGGTGTCGTTCATCATCTCGAACGAGGGCGTGCTCGTATCGGTGCGCAGCGCCGAGTTCCGAACCTTCCGCGAGACGGAAAAGCGGCTCCAGATGAACTACCGCAGCTATTCGACGGGCTACCACCTCTTCATTTCGCTGCTGGAGGTGCGCATCGACTTCGACGCCGACCTCGTGGAACTGATCGCCAAGCAGGTCGCGGCGCTCTCGAAGGACATCAACTCCGAGGATTCGATCGACAAGGAAGTGCTGCACCGCATCAGCGCGCTGCAGGAATCGACCATGTCGCTGCGCGAGAACATCTTCGACCGCCAGCGCGTGCTGTCGGGCATCCTGCGTTCCGAACGCTTCCCCAACGACATCTACCCGCGCCTGCAGCTGATGATCAAGGACGTGAATTCGCTGATCAACCACGCCGATTTCAGTTTCCAGCGACTGGACTACATCCAGGACGCGGCGCTGGGTCTTATCAACATCGAGCAGAACGAGATCGTCAAGATCTTCTCCGTGGCGGCCGTGATCTTCATGCCCGCGACGCTCATCGCGTCGATCTACGGCATGAACTTCAAGTTCATGCCCGAACTGGACTGGACACTGACGCTCGGCAACGGCTGGAACATTCCCCTGGGCTACATCTTCGCCATCGGGCTGATGATCTTCTGCTCGGCCCTGACGATCTGGTACTTCAAGTACAAAAAGTGGCTCTGAAAGTCTCCGGTTATACCCCCGCTCCTTCCGTTTCAACGTCTGGTATAGATAAAGCCTGCTATCCGTACGGATAGCAGGCTTATACACAACACCTTGTTTCTATTTCAGCTGCTTATCGGCAAACGAAATGAAATGCGTCCAATCAAGCGGCATAACATCGTGCTTGCCGTCCCGGATATGGTAACCGACACGCCCGCCGTGCAACGGCACCCCGACCGACGGCATCCCGACCGACGGCATCCCGTCGACCGGCAATCCCTCCAATCCGTAAAGCGCATAGACCCGGGAGGCTTCGGCGGCGGCGAGGAACTCCCCCTTCGGATCGGCCCAGACATCCCCGGCAGCGCTGGCAACATATAACGGACGGGGCGCAATCAACGCCAGCAGTTCGTGCTGATCGAACGGCAACGCTTCCTCATTGTCCGTATATTTGTCGAAATCCTTGCAGAACCAGTGGCGGAAACGCAGGATGCGGTGGAAATCCTCCCCGATCCGGCGCTTCGAAAGCGCCGCTCCGCAGCATCCGGAATCGTTGGAAATCACCAGCGCGAACCGAGGATCGTTCGCACCGGCCCACAAGGCCGCCTTCCCGAGCCGCGAATGGCCCATTACGGCAACCCGTGACGGGTCGATCCGCTCCTCCGAACCGGCCAGATAGTCCAGGACGCGGCTATAACCCCAGGCCCATGCGGAGATCGCCCGGCCTTCGGTGCCGGAAAAACCGGCGGATGAATTCCGTCCGAAAAGCGCGAATATGCTTTTGGGATATTTACCTTCGAAATCGTCATCCTCCCGGTCGTAGAAAAAATCGTAATAGTGGGCCGTCACGAGGGCATATCCGGCATCGACGACGGACTCCACATCCCAGCGGGAATCCCGGTTCCCGACCGGATATTCGGAGTATTGCGACGGAATCACCGCCGGGTCGAACGAGGTTGTCTGGTTTCCCTGGAAATTGAATCCGAGAAAACAGGGAACCGGCCCCTCGACACCATTCGGCAAATAGATCAGCAGAATCGCCTTCCGCTCGACGCCGTTCCGGGCGAACGTCAGCTCGACCTGCCGGCGGGTCGCCTTGCCGCCGACGGCATCCGCACTCTCCTCCAGGCATTTCGAAGTCACTTCGACATCCGTTCCGGGCAGCGTGCCGTACATCTGCCGCCGGAACACGGAGAGCAGCTCGGGCCGACGGACCCGTTCCCACTGGTTCGCCGTGCGGACCACCCGTCCATCCGCCCGCTTCAGCACATCGGGAAGCACGTAAGGCCTTATCGCCGCCTCATCGAAGTTCGCCCGGGCGAACGCATAAGGTGCGTAAATCAAGCCGAAATACTGGTAGACGGGAACAAAGCCGCAGCGGACCCTCGCAATGAACGAATCGTAGGTGTCCTTCGTTTCGGACCATGCAATTTCACTCAAAGCCGCAAGGCGGGGGAGGAGCATATACTGGACCTTGTCGAAAGAGTCGATATATTCGGTCCACAGGTTGGCCTGAAGGCCCAGGATATGATGTTTCGTATACTCGTCGAGTTGTTCGAAGGGCTCAAAGGCATAGCATTTTTCCATCGGAAGCGAGCCTCCGATGGCCAATGGCTCTCCGTTGGCCGCCGGGTCCGTCGTCTGGTAATAATCGAGGTAGAAACTGGTATTCGGAGCCATTACCACATCGTTACCCATCGACGCGGCCTTGATACCGCCCGCGGGTCCCCGCCACGACATCACTATGGCGCCCGAAGTGACGCCGGCCGTCAGGATTTCATCCCAGCCGAGAATCCGTTTCCCCCGCGACCGCAGATGTTCTTCCATCTTTGCCACGAGATGTCCCTGCAACTGCCGTTCAGACTCCAGCCCCAACTCCCGGAGGCGGGCCTGACATTTCGGACACTGCTTCCAGTTGTCCGCCTTGGCCTCGTCGCCGCCAATATGGATAATTTCCCCGGGAAACAATTCCGCCACCTCGTCCAGGACATCCCGAAAGAAGTCGTAGACGGCATCGTTACCCAGGCAGACCACCTCCTTGCTGATGCCCCAGGTCGTACGCACTTCGTATCCCTCGCCCCGGCATCCGAGGTGCGGATAAGCGGCCAGCGCGGCCTGCGCATGCCCGGGCATCTCGATTTCGGGCACGATCGTAATCCCGCGTGCAGCTGCATAGGCGACTACCTCCCGGATCTGGTCCTGCGTATAATAACCGCCGTAAGGCGTTCCGTCGTACTCTTTGCTTTTCTGAATATGCCCGATCAGCGTCTCCTTCCGCATCGACCCTATCTGTGTCAAAAAGGGGTATTTCCGGATCTCGATCCGCCAACCCTGATCGTCGGTAAGATGCCAATGAAACGTGTTGAGTTTGTGCAGGAACATCACGTCGATGAAGGACTTTACCTCCTCCACGGTAAAAAAATGCCTGCAACAGTCGAGCATGGCTCCCCGGTAAGCGAACCGCGGCTTGTCGGCGATCCGCAGTCCGGACAACCGGAGCGTTTCATTGCCGGGCTGTTCGTTGGCACGCCCGATCAGCACCTGGGAAAGGGTCTGAAGACCCCACCGGACTCCGGAAGGTGAGCCGCCACGGATCGCGATTCCTTCGGAAGAAATTTCCAGCACGTACTCTTCGGCAGCCAGTTTTGCGTCGACCGAGAGACAGACATCGGCATTGCGGGCCTTTGCGGAGAGGACGATCCCGGGCAGCGTCGCATCGGAGACGATTCTCCGGAAACCGGCGGCGGTCTCGCTGACACCCGGAGCGTACGGTTTGCAAAGCGACTCCTTCCAGACCCGGACCACGGATTCGAGTTCCGCGGTTCGGGCAAACACCCGGATTTTCGGTCCGAGCATCAGAACATTTCCCGTCTCTTCGGCAAAAAACGGTTTGGGAACGATGTCGACGACCGCCATGGCTGTACCGCAGCAGAAACAAAGAGAGCAGCAGATGATAAAACGATGCAGTTTTTTCATTTCGTTTCCGGTTTTATTTCCACAGATAATGTCTTACCCAGTCGACTTCGATCTCCGCCGGAAGCGCCGCATCGTCCACCGGGCCTCCCCACTCGCCGATAATCTGTATATCGAGGAAGAGATACACTGAACTGTAGAAGGGGAACTGCCCCTCCTCGGTAGTCTCAATCCGCGGATAGGAAAGGGTCTTTTCACCGTCGACATAGAAGATCAGTTCATCCGGCAACAGTTCTACGGCATAGACGTGGAACTCGGAGGGATTCAGCGGAACCTGCACCTGGCTCGGAGGATTCTCGTCGAAGCCCAGGTCGTAGGTATAGTGCGAATGGACCGTCTGGTAAATGCGATCCCGGGTATTGTAGTGCTCCATAATATCAATCTCACCGCCCCAAGGCCAGGTCGTTCCGGCCCAGGACCCGGTCCAGATCGCAGGCTGGGAGCCTTGCACGCCTTTGATCTTCGCACGCACCTCGATCCGTCCCGGCTTGAACTCCTTCAGGAATTTCGTATAGATGCCGCCGGTCAGATAGGGCACGGGGTCGGTCTCGGTATCGTCGTTGACAATGGCTTTCATTACGATACATCCGTCGCGGAACTCATAGCAGCGCGGATCCGACGACATGTACCGCAGGGCTGTCGTATTCGCCCGCTGGACCACACTCCAGGAAGTTTCGTCCAAAACGCCCTTATCGAATTCGTCCTCCCAGTCGAGTTTCCATTTCGGCTGCACGGGAACAGGGTTGAGCGTGAAGGTAAAGGTACGGGCCGCCAACAGATCAGTCGGAGAAACCAGCGTCAGCACGATGTCGTAGCTTCCGGCCTCTCCCGCTTTCGGGGCATAGACCTGCATGTATCCTTCGTCGAGCGTCGCGCGCCATCCGTCCGGCACTGAAAAGAAAGCCTCTTTCACATTCGCAAAGTCTACGGGGTATTTCATCTCTTCGCCCAGGCAGATCTCTTCGCCCTCGGTATAATGCGCGATGGAGAAAACCACCGTGTTCGTAACTCTCACCTCCAACTCCTCCCCGGTCTTGAGCAGGAAATGCATCACCCCGGTCTCTTTGTCGTAGCGTACGTCCGTAAAAAAGGAGTTCCCGGACGTGCTGTTGGCCTGAAAGGCGTTGACGGGAAGGCCGTTGTTATCCAGCATTCTCGTCCAGGTCTGTCCTCCGTCGACGGAAACCGTCCAGTATCCGTCCGCATCGAGTTCTATTTTCGGCGTGATCCCGTCCGTGGAGGTCGCCTTTCCGGCGCCCTCCACCGGTTGGAACGTCTCGCCCCCGTCCATCGAATAGATGAAACGTCCCTCCTCATCCACGCCGATAACCGGCACGAGGGGATCGAGTTCATCCCCGAAGGTGACTTCGATCTGCTGCCCGTCGCTCAATTCCAGCACATAACCGATGACCGTACCGTCGGAATCCGTCTTCTCCCGGAAATCCGCGATCAGGATCGACTCGTCGAACAGCGCCGAAATCGCAAGCACATTGCCGTTGACCTGCTCGACCAGGTTTTCCAGTGCGGCGAGCTGCTCGTTCTGCCGGTCGATCCGGTCTCTGATGTCGTCCGCCTCCGAACAGGCCGCCAGCAGGCAGAGCGACATGACCAATATTCCTATCTTCTTAAACATAACACTCTTTTTTATGATTACTTACCCTTTTGTTTCCATACATAATGCCTTACCCAGTCGATCTCCATCTCGACCGGCAGGTCGTCGGAATTCACCGGTCCCACCCAGTTGCCCCCGAGCTGCATGTCGATCATCAGATACTGCCCCCGGTAAAACGGGAACTGCCCTTCGTGCTCCGTCTCGATCTTCGGATAGACGAAGTTCCGAACGCCGTTCACATGGAAAACGAGCGAATCGGGCCAAATATCCACCCCGTAGACGTTGAAACCGTCGGGGTCGATCCGGGCAGTCGCATGCTGGGGCGGTGTTTTCCGGAAGCCCAGGTCCACCGTATAGTGGGAATGAGCCGTCTGATAAACGACCGAGTCGTAGTTGAGATGCTCCATAATGTCAATCTCCCCTCCGTGGGGCCATGGCGTGCGGTCGAAAGGCCCGGTCCAGATCGCCGGCCAGGCCCCACGGGCACCGTGCAGCCGGGCACGCACCTCGATCCGCCCCGGCTCGAAACAATGCTTGTCCCGCGTGCGGACTCCACCCGTAAGATACGCTGCCGTATCGGCCTCACGGTCGTCGTTGACGATTCCCCGCAAAACAAGAAGCCCGTCACGCAGGTCGTAACACCGTTCATCGGCACTCATATACTTGAAAGCCGGGGTTTTGGCCCGCGTAATCTTACTCCACACCCGGGCGTCGAGCCGGTCCGTATTGAAATTCTCCTCCCAGGCCAGTTTCCAGCCGGGCTTCGCGGCCGAGCATCCCGACAGCAGAACCGCCAGCATCGGAACGCATGCGACCAGCAGCAGAACCATTCGTTTCGCAGTCATAGGCATCATTCGAAAACCGTGATTTTAAACTCCTTGACCAGCTTCGAGGCACCCGCGTAGTTGGTATTGATTCCCACGAAAGTCACAACATAAGTCCCCGGCTCGCTCCAGACATATTCATAGGAAGTCATGTAATTCTGCATGTCCTTGATGACCAGGGGCTGGTCGTTCTGAACCGCCGTCAGCGCCATCGGTTTGGAGAACAGCCAGCCGTCGATGTCGAAATCCAATGCTGTGTTGCTCACCCCCTGCATGATGAGATCCGCACCGCTGCGGTTGAAGTTGATATAGCCGTTTCCCTTGTTGATCAGATAGGGATCGGCGTCATAATAGGAATTCATCATGACCGGGATCCAGTCGATGTTCCGGATGTTGATCGTGTTCATACCCTGCCCGAAATCGGTAACGAGGTTGGCATTAATCCAGTAGGTCCGCTGCGAAATGGCCGCTCCGGTTCCCGGATCGGTACGCGTCGGATGCCAGTGAATGGCGATCGAACATTTGTCGACGTACTCCTTCAGGTCGAATTCGTGCGAATACCACACCCGCTGGGTCCCGTCCTGATAATCGCACTTCGTCCAACCCTCCATACCACCTTCCACCATTTCGCGAATCCGGGTACGGTCGGCTTCGGCATTTTCGCCACCCAGGCCGTCGAACGTGCCGGAGAGATAAATATCCAAAGCGCCCTCATAACCATACAGACATTGGATGTCCATGGCGAATTTCGCCGCCCGGATATCGGAGGGCGCAACGAGATAGCGGTTGTAATATTTGTATTCGTGGCCCGTTTCGCCGGAATAGAAAAGCAGGTTGTCCACGTTGCCCGTGATATCGAACCGGACGGGTTCCCCGACCCGGTAACTGTTCGTCTCGTTCAGCCGGACGTTATATTCCGCCGGCACATAGTCCGGATTCTCGCAGGACGCGGAAACAAGCGCGACCAGGAGGAACGGCGATGCAATGTATTTTTTCATGGTCTTGTTCATTTGCTGTTTACCAAAGAGGATGCTGCTTCAGGCTGGGATTCACGCCGATTTCGATCGAAGGCACAGGCAGCACGATGTGCCGTTCCCGCACGGTAGCCAGACGGGCCGCCTGGGCTGCGGTGTTGCCCGTCGCCGCCCAGCGAATGTCCTGACTCCACTCGGCATATTTCTTCAGCTGTCCGACGAAAATGCCCCAACGGATGAGGTCGTATTTCCGAATCGCCTCGAAACAGAGTTCTCGGGCTCTTTCGTTGCGCACGAACTCCCGGAACGCCGTATAAGAAGCATATTCCGAATAGGGGCGCGTCTTGATTTTCGCCCGGTTACGGACTTTCACCACATAACCGTAAACATCCTCGGAAGGGGTTTTGTTATACTCGTTATAAGCCTCGGCGTACATCAGCAAAACGTCCGAATAACGCAGGATCGGGAAATTGATCTGATTGTAAAGGCTCGGAGAGGAGCGAACCCCCTCATAAACGGTTTCCCGCCGGAATTTGCCGCAGTTGCGCATGCCTCCGCCGACCGTGGGATCGGCCGAAGTCGCAACGCCGCTGTAAACATAAGGCGTTTTGTCGATACCGGCCGTGCAGGTGGTTTTCCCGCCATCCGGATCATCGTAAGGCCCGACGACTGTCGACCCGGCATAATTGTACGGCGGCATGTTCCAGTTCTGGCGCACATCCGAAATCGTCTTCTGAGCCTGCTCGTCGTCGGTGCGGTCCGCCTGCCAATAGAGGTCCCACAGATAGAGCGAACCGTTGTAGCGCGCATAGGAATAGTTGCACTTGCACTGGTCGTAATTTCCGCTCGGAGAACTTTGCAGACCGTTCAACTCCCCGATCCGACCGTTCGTCCAGTTGTTCGCATCTTCGCGGTTGCCTTTGAACTCGACTTCCCACATCGACTCCCGGTACTGGGTGTCGTATTTGTCCGAAATCATCCTGATGAAGACGTCGGAATAGTCCGGATTAAGGTCGTGAAGCCCGCTGTCGATAACCGCCCAACTGTAATCCATCGCTTTTTTGTAGTAGTCGTCCGCAGAGTCCGCGCCCCGGTCGACCGTAGCCCCGGCCGTGAAAAGGCAAACCCGGGCCAGAATGCCCTCCGCCGTCGTACGCGTTACCCGGGAAGGTGCATTGTCCAGAGTCTCGGGCAGATAATCCAGGCACGCATCCATTTCGTCGATCACCCATTTGAGCACGTCGTACTGCGGCGTCTTGGCGATATGCAGTTTCTGGGCGCTCGTGTTCTCAAAGTCCAGCAAGGGCACGTCACCCCAGCACTGTGCAAGCAGAAAGTGGTAATAGGCGCGCATGAAACGACCTTCGTGATAGTAGAACCCGTCGGGATCCAGGTCCGAATCCCGCATCGCGTTCATAAAAGCGTTGGCGTTCTTGACCCCTTTATAGATGGCGGTCCAGAGGTTATAAACCTCGATCGACCCGGCGCTGTGCTCCAGGAAGTCGATCTGATAGGTCGCCGACGACGCCCGGCAATAAGACAAATCGTCGTTCAGCGAGCAGATGATCGAATAGTTGCTTCCGTAGAAGTCCTCGTTGTTCATCGCCCCGTAGACTCCGGCCAGCCCGTGCAGGACCTCCTGCTCCGTATTGTAATATGTATCCTTCATGATGACGGTCGGCTCGACGTCGAGCAGGCTGCACGAAGCCGCCGTCAACGTCGTCACGGCCAGTACCGCTATTTTTCCGATTCTTTTCATGGTCTTTCCGATTAAAAAGTGAATGAAATTCCGCCCGTAACGCTGAATGCCCGCGGATAGGCCGACCAGTCGAACCCCGGAGTCAGAACGGAATTCCGGGTCGAGACCTCGGGATCCACGCCGGAATAGTTCGTCCAGGTGCAGACGTTATCCAGCGAGAGGTAAATGCGCATCGTGTCGAAATGCATCTTCCTCAACACCTTCCTCGGGAGCGTGTAACCCAGCGTAATGTTTTTCAGCCGCAGGTAGGAACCGTCCTCGACGACACGCCCGGAGTATTCGTATACGCCTTTGGCATAAATTCTCGGGATGTCGCTGTTCGGATTCCGCTCCGCATCGTAATGGTTCAGATAGCTCCTGTACTGGTTGAGATCGCCCTTCCGGCCCGCCTCGAAAACGTAGCGGTTGGCATTCAGCACATCGTTGCCGTAGCTCCACTGGAAGAAGATGTTGAGATCGAACCCGTAGAAATCGAACGTGTTGGAGAAACCTCCCGTATGAATGGGCTGTCCCCGTCCGATCACCGTGCGGTCGTTGTCATCGATGACGCCGTCGCCGTTGATGTCGGAATATTTGGGGTCACCCGGACGAAGGCTCTCCCGGCTGATACTCTTCAGGTAAGGAATCCCGGCCTTAAGGCTCGTACCATTATTGAATTCCTCCGCCTTATAAGTTCCTTCGTAGAGATAACCGTATATCAGGCCCGTGGATTTCCCGACTTGGGTGATGTAGGGATATTGGCTGTTATAGTCCATGTTCCAGTTGATCTTCGAAAATAGCGAATACTGGTTGTCGTTCAGCGCGGTGACGGTATTGCGGTTGAAGGCGATGTTGAAGTTCACGCTCCAGCTGAAGTTCCGGGTCCTGACAGGAACGGCGTCGAGCGTCAGCTCCAGACCCTTGTTCCGCATAGAGCCGACATTGAGCATCGCGGTCTGATACCCCGATGTCGCCGGAATGGTCGCCGAAAAAAGCAGGTCGCGAGTATTCTTCAGGTAGACGTCGGCCGTCAGTTTCAAACGGTTGTCGAATACGCCGAAATCGAGTCCGACATTGTATTGCTCGGTCGTCTCCCACTTGAGTTGGTCGTTGCTCATGTTCGACGGGTAATAGCCCGGAACGATCTGCCCGCCGAAGACATAGTCCATGCTCGACGTACTTCCCGGCAGGGTCGTGATCTGGCTGTAAAAATCATAAGGCGTGGTCGTACGGTTGTTGCCCGTCATGCCCCACGAAGCGCGGAGTTTACCGGTACTCAGCCACGAAGCGCCCTTGAACCAGTTCTCACGGTTGAAATTCCAGGAGAGGCCCACCGACGGGAAATACCCCCAGCGGTTGTTCACCGGGAATTTGGAGGAGCCGTCCGCGCGGAACGAAGCTGTGAGGTAATACTTGTACTTGTAATTGTAGTTGACGCGGAACAGGGCGGACATCAGAATCCAGTCGTACTCGTAGGGTGTCACCGTCTGGTAATCGCCCGTATGAAGCCCGTTCACACCGAGCGACTCGGTCGTCATATTGTTCGACGCGACACCCTGATAGGACTGATTCTGCCCCTGAAGCGTAAAACCGCCGAGCAACTGGAGGTGGTGGGCATTGCGGACGTGCTTGTCCCAGGTCAGCGTGTTTTCGTTGAGCCACGAAGTCGTATTGGTGTAATAGACACCTCCGTTGATGCCTTTGCCCGCCCGGGAACCGGAGTATCCGGTCGCGGTCTGCGAACCGTTGAACTCCTCGCGCTTACGGTTGTTGATCGTATATCCGCCGGAAATCTTGAGCTTGAGTCCGCGGATGATTTCGTAGTTGAAAGCCCCGTTGGCAGCCAGATAATCCAGCATATTCTTCCGATACTCGTTCCGGACGGTCTTCGCCGGATTGAACCGGTAGTCCGAACTGTCGTCCAGGTTTTCATCCATATATTCGTCGAGCATCGAACCGCCGTCCTTCATCAGATAGAGCGGCTTGATCGGGCGATACCCCAACAGCGAGTAGATAAACCAGCTCGAAGCGGTCTGCTGCGAAGAGGGGCTGGTCGGGTTCATGCCATTGGTCACCGACCTCGAATAATTGACATTCAGGTCGAGACGAATCTTCTTGCCTATGTTCTGCGAGAAATTGACCTTGCCCTGGTAACGCTGGAAATTGGAGTTGACGATGATACCGTCCTGATCCAACGCCGAGAGACTAACGTTGTAGCGGTTTCCGGCGGTCTTGCTGCCGCCCGAAATCGAAACGTTGTACTGCTGCATAAGCGCTGTCCGGTAGACGTTGTCCTGCCAGTCCACCCCTTTCACACGAGCATAATCTTCCACCGTATAGGGATGCGAAGGATCGTCGGGATTCCGGCTGTACGGATTCGAGGTCGAGCCGAGTACATCGAGGTAGTCGAACATGTAACCCGCGAATTCGTAAGCATCCATCATCTCGGGTTTGTTGAGAATCTTGCTGGCGGTCCAATTGGCGGAGAAATTGATCTTCGCCCGGCCCTCCACGCCCTGCTTGGTCGTGATGACGATGACGCCGTTGGCGCCGCGGGCGCCGTAAATAGCCGTCGCCGAAGCATCCTTCAGCACGTCGATGGACTCGATGTCGGCAGGATTCAGCGCCACGGCCATCGAACTCTCGGTCGGGAAACCGTCGATGACATAAAGCGGAGCGTTGCTCTGCGTCAGAGAGTTGTTACCGCGAATGGTGATGTTCGCCTCGGCGCCGATCTGTCCGTCGGGGCTGGTGACCACCACGCCGGCGATTTTGCCCGCAATGGCCCGGTCGAAGTTCGAGTTGGTGGTTTTCAACAACTCGTCCATTTCGACCTTGCTGACCGACCCGGTAAGGTCCCGCCGCGCCACCGATCCGTAGCCCACGCTCACGACCTCGACGGCATCGAGTGTCAGTTTGTCCTCCTCGAGCACCACATCCACCTTCGTCTTCCCCGCCACCTTCACCGACTCGGTCCGATAGCCGAGGTAGGAGAAGACCAGCGTGGCGTTCCCGGGAACGGATATGCGGTAAACGCCTTTGGCGTCCGTCGCAGTACCGTTGGAGGTCTTTCCGTCCTGATAGACCGTCGCCCCGACGACGGGCGCCCCGGAAATATCCGTGACCTTTCCGGTCACGGCGACATGCTGGGCCCGGAGAAGCAGCGGACAGCATATCATCAATAGCGAAAAAACGCTTATCAGTCTTTTCATAATTTCGATTTTTTGCATTTACTACCTTTGAGCGCCATAAGAGGCATAGTCCGCATTCGGAACGAAAATGCCCTCTGCCGTGTCGAATCTGCCCCCGTCGAAGGGATCGGCCGGACAATTCACAATCTGCACGTAACCGTCGAGATCGAGCGTATTGGGATTGGCGGCCTTCCAGCAGACGGCGGCCGAGCCGTTGACATAACCGAGATTGTCGCAGACTGCCCCCGTCACGGGCGCACCGTTGAGTTCGGCCGTCTCCGAATAACGGAGAACCGGCGTATAGCTCGTGATCGCCGCATGGAAAATATTGTTCCGGAGCACATAATTTCCCACGCTCTTCACATAGCAAACCGGCGTTCCCTTGCAGTTGATCCAGGTATTGTTTTCGATCTCCAGGTTCGTAACCGGACTTCCGATGGCAAAGTCAGCGGCGGATGCACTGTTCACGCCGTTGATCAGGCGCGCCGCATTCGTCGTGGAACCGCTCCAGACCACATTGTTCCGGAAAATGAAACTCCCGAACGAATTGTGTTTCCGGTACTGGAAGAAGTAACCGAACCTCGTGTCGGTGCCGACACAAATATCGCAGTCGACGAACGAAACGTTCTCGAGACGGATTCCCGTACTTTCCGACCGGGTATCGGTGGTAAACGAAAGCCCCTGCAATCCGGTCAGGTCCAACCGGCAATTCTCGAACGCCACCGTATTCATCGTGCCGCCGCTCTCGTTGTTCGGGAAGAAGAGAATCTGCCCCTGGCCGCTGTCCGTAGCCAGTTTGAAATGCAGGTTGCAGAGCACGAAATTCCCGCCCCGGGCCGGATCGAAATCAATCCGGGTCACCGTTCCGACAAAAGCGAACTCTCCCCGCTTCGACGGGTTATCCCCGACAACGATCAGGTTCCCCCGCTTGCCGGCGCCGCTGCCATACGCGGCCGTCACGCCGTCGGGCACGAAGTAAACGCCATCCGTCTTGATGGTTTTCGTCTCCTCGGTCAGCAGCACGGCTTCCCCGAAAAGGGATTTGCTGATCGCCAGCCCGCCGACCGTCAGCACTTCGCCGGCATTATACGCCTCGTAATAACTCGTATAGACGGGTTCTGCCGTGCGGATAGTACAGGTCGCCAATTCGGTCCCGGCGGTCTCCTCATGGTAAGGCAACACATAGAGGGTATATTCGGTCCGTGCCTCCAATCCCTGAAAGCGCAAGGCGGTTTCCTCGGAAGGAGTTCCCTGTTCGGCGACCTCCTCCAGCGTGAGAGCGCCCTCCGAGGTCTTGCGGAACACGTATTTATAGGAGGTCGCATCCGACAGCGTCACGGTGTAGCCGATCTCGGAAGTCGTGACCTCGCCTTCCTCGTAGATCGAAGCCCGGGGATCGTGAGTGCCGGAAGCCCCTTCGAGCGAAACCTTCACTTTGGTGATCGTCGCATAGTCGTCGAACGTGCAATACGCCAATACGGCCACGTCCGTGCGCGTGTCGGCGACCGCGCCCCGCGTCCTGCCGTCCTGCGCAGGTGCGGTTATGGCGATTTCAGAGGAGGAGAGACGCACGGTCCATCCTTCGGGTCTGGTGACCACCGTCGCGCCGACGCCTTTTTTCACAATCGGATAGATCTTTGTCTCGCCGGCTTTGAATAGCTGTTCCCCGGAGGCGTCGGAGATCGAAAAGAGAAAATTATCGACGACAGGAATGTTCAGAACGGTTTTGTCGTCGTCCCGAAGCTCCACTACGAACGTTTCCCCGGCTTCGTCGTAATAGGCAGAGGAGAAAAACGGATTGCCCACGCTGGACTCCGCCGTCGCCTTCACCTTGTTGTTCTGCGCATCGAGCACGTTCACCGGGCCGCCGCCGCAATCGATCGTCCAATACCCCTCGGCGTCGACGCCGTAGACGGGGGTCACGCCGTCGAGTCCGACGGCCTTCACCTTTTCACCGTCGCGGAAAATGGGTCTGAAACCCTCTCCGTCCCGGTAATCGACCATCCAATACCCCTCGGCATCGATGGAGAGGATCGGTGTGACCCCCTCGCCGTCGGCCCCGTTTTTCAGCGTAATGATCCGGCCGTTGCTCATCAGCAGTTCGTAACCGTCGGCCGTCTCGGTCACGGTATTGATGGTCGAAGAAGTTGCAAGAAGCTGCAGTGTCTCGATATTCCCGTTAAAAATATCCACCTGCTTTTCGAGTGCCGTCACCCTCGATTTGAGGTCGTCGACATCGGACCGGAGTCCGTCGATGTCCGCACACGCCACCAGCCCCGCCAGAGCCGCGGCGAACAGGATCGTTGAAAAGATTCGTTTCATCTTTGCATAATTTCTGATTCATACATTTTACCGCCGGGCGCCGTAAGAGGCGTAGGCCGCACCCGGAACGAAAACACCCGTCGCCGTATCGAACCGACCTCCGCCGAAAGGATTCTCCTTGGTCATGGAGAATTCTCTGGAACCCGGAAACAGAAAACTGTTGTTGACGGCCTTCCAATAGGGAGTACCCGTCCCGTTCGTATTGTAACCCAGATTGTCGGCGATTTCACCGGATGACGGCACGCATCCCGCCTCGTAGGTGATGAAAGGCGTGTGCTGCGTGATCGTACCGTAGAAAAGATTGTTCCGGATGACCAGACGGCCGACGTTCTTCACGATGTTGATGACCGACGGCTTGCAATTGATCCACGTATTGCGTTCGAATTCGAGGCTTCCAACCGGCGCGGCGACGGCATATTGAGCCTCGCTCTGCCCCATCGAAAGGTTGAAAATACGCGTTGCATTGGCGGCATTGCCGCTCCAGATGACGTTGTTCCGGAAGACGGCGTTGCCGATCGAGCCATGCTCGCGGTACTGGAAGAAGTAACCGAACCGGGTCGAAGGGCCGACGTTTATGTCGCAATCGACGAACGATACGTTTTCAATGCCGATCGGCGTATCGGCCGTCCTGGACGCTGTAAACGAGAACCCCTGGAAACCCGTCAGATCCAGGTCGCAGTCCTCCATCGCCACGGTCTGCATCATGCCGCCGGCCGTACTGTTCGGATAAAACAGGATCTGTCCTTCGCCGTTCGCGGTGGAGAGCCCAAAATGCAAGTTGAACAGGACGAAATGCCCCCGGTTGGTGGGATTGAAGGTTATCCGGGTAGTCGTGATCGTGAATTCGCCCCGTCCCGATGGATTGTCTCCGATGACGATCAGCGTATTCCGCGTCCCCGAAGCATACGTCGCCGTCACGCCGTCGGGTACGAAGTAAACGCCGTCCGCCGTAATGGTCTTCGTCTCCTCGGTCAGCAGCGTGGCTTCCCCGAAAACGGCTTTGCTGACGACCAGTCCGCCGATCTCCAGTTCCGCACCGCTCTCGTAAGCCGCGTAATAGCTGGCATAATCCGGATTCGCCGTGGTTGCGGAGGCAGTCACCAGTTCCGAAGCATGAATATCCCCGTTGCAGGCGATGAGATAGAGCGTATAGCCGGTCCTCGGATCGAGTTCCTCCAAAAGCAAGCGGGATTCGGAAGACTCGATACCGCTCTCCTTCACTTCATCGTAAGCGGGAACGGCTTCGCGGTTCTTCCGGAGAATGTACTTATACGAAGTCGCCTCTTCGAGCGTCACGAGAAACCCGAGGGTTGTGGCGGTCGGAACCCCGTCGGGCGTCACCGTAGCCCGGGGATCGAGATCGATTTCGGCATCGGAAAGCGACACGCGAACCTTCGAGACGCTGATGTATCTGCCCGAGGCCGACTGCGCCACGATCACCACATCGGTATCAGAATCGGCAACCGGGGTCGAGCGGGTCTGAATCGGAGCCGTGACGGAGAAGGAACCCTCTTCGAGCACGGCCGACCATCCGAGAGGCGTTTGCACTATAGCGTCGCCCACGCCTTTGCTCCGCACCGGAAAGACTTTCGTCTGCCCGTAATCGAAAAGCTGAAGTCCGTCGGCGTTCGAGAGCGCCAGCAGGAAATCGGGAACGACGGGCAGCGAGATTTTGCGGCCGTCGGCCCGGAGAGTCACCGTCAGCGTCCCAGCCGCCTTATCATAAACGACCTCCTCGAAAAGCGGGTCGAGGGTCTCCTCGGAGGAGGTCGCCAGAACCTTGCCGCCCTTGGAATCCAGGACATGTACCGGGCCGTCGCCGTAATCCATCATCCAATAGCCCTCCGGGTCCACGCTGAACACGGGGGTTACGGCATCCTTCCCGGTCGAACAGAATTTGCGGCCGTTATCGGTCAGGTAGACCGCACCCTTGCCGTCACGGTAGTCGACCATCCAGAACCCGTCGTCGTCGACGGTAATCAGCGGGACGTTCCCCACACCGGCCTCCCCGACCGTGAGCGTCAGTTCGGTCCCGTCCGAGAGAACGACGGTATAGACATTGTCCTCGAACGTCACGCTGTTGACCGTAGTAGCGCGGGTAAGCGCGCCGATAGCCTCGACGCTCTCGTTCAAGCTCTTCATCCGGGCTTCGAGGGCTTCGATTCGTCCGTCGAGGTCCGAAAGATCATTTTCGAGATCTTCCAGATCGGAACACGACGAGACACCGAGTCCCAGAAACGCCAGCGCACATAGAATGGTAGCAGTTTTTTTCATATGATAAGCTTTAAGGTTATTTTCGGATCGCTTCGTTTTCGACACCGGCAACGACACCCTTACCCCGGACAACGCTGATCCGGACTTCGCTCGCCTTGGTCGGTTCGAACACACACTCTTGCACGCCCCGTCCCGCGGCTTTCCCCGAGAAAACGGGCAGGAACTGCCCTCCGCCGTCGGAAATAAGTATTTCGAACGCGCAGTCGGTTCCCCGGCTCCAGCGGATGGTCAGTCCGCCGATGTCCAGGTCGTCCCGCACCGGAAGGGTTACCTCCCCGCCCCGGGCGACAGTCGCCGGGAAACGGATTTCCGCCGCTGCGAGTGGCTCCGCCGCTGCGCCTGCGCCGTCCACGACCCGGATACGGCCGGCAAGGCGGATGTCCGTCGAAGAGGCGCCGACCAAAATGTCGAATTCACCCGGCTCCACGACCCTTTGCATCGCGGCATCGAGCAGCGAAAGGTCCTTCGGCGTGAGGGTCATCCTCACCCGTTTCTTCTCGCCCGGCTCCAAGCCGATGCGCTCGAAGCCCTTGAGCGTTTTTTCATAGGTCGTGATCGAACTGATACAGTCGCGCACGTAGAGCTGCACCACCTCGTCGCCCCGCCGGGAGCCTGTATTGGTAATGTCGAACGCCACCTCGAACGACTCGTCAGGCCGGATTTCCCGGTCCGAAAGTTCGAGATTCGAATAGGCGAAAGTCGTATAACTCAACCCGAAACCGAAATCGTAGAGCGCCCCGTTGATGCGCGACTGATTGCCGTCCAAGCCTGGTTTCCGAGGCCCGTCGACCTGGGAATTGGGCTTCGCAGGGAAATTGAAAGGTATCTGCCCCACGGTCTTGGGAAAGGTCACCGTAAGCTTGCCGCCCGGATTATACTCCCCGAGCAGCGCCTCGGCGATCGCAGTACCACCGTGCGACCCGGGATACCACGCTTCGAGAATCGCGTCGGCATGAGCCGCCGCCCAGTTGATCGAGAGCGGACGTCCGTTGATCAGCACGACGACCATCGGCTTGCCGACCTTATGCACCTCCCGCAGCAAAAGTTCCTGGCGCCCCGGCAGGTCGAGGCTCGTGCGGCTTTTGTTCTCCCCGCAGGTCCGCGGGCCGCCGCCCACCACCACAACCGCCACATCACTCGCCCGTGCCGCTTCGACCGCCCTGCGGATCATCGCAAGTTCCTCTTCCGCCGGTTCCGTTGGCAGAATCTCCGAAAGCGGCCAATCGGCATCGACCAGTTCGCAGCCTTTCTCATAAACGACGCGAACCTTGTTTCCGAGGGCCTTCGACAACCCCTCGTAAACCGATACGGCCTCCGTGGCGAGCGGTCCGTAATGGGTATGCACGAATGCAGTTTCGTCGGCGTTCGGACCGATTACGGCCACCTGTCTCAACCGCGAAGCGTCGAGCGGAAGGGTGTTGCCCGCATTTTTGAGCAGCACGAGGGACTCACGGGAAGCACGAAGCGCAACAGCGTTGTTCTCCGGCCCGTCCACTTCCCGGTCCGCAGCCTCGTAATCCGTCTGATAAGGGTTATCAAAAAGCCCCACGAGGAATTTGACCCGGAGAATGTCCCGCACCCGTTCGTCGATGACACGCATCGGAATGCGTCCCTCACGAACCAGTTCCCGCAGCGGCAGCACATAACTGTCCGGGGAGCGGAACGTGCAGCGCACATTCAGGCCCGCCATAACGCTTTGATAAACGGACTCTTTCATATCCGGCGAAACACGGTGTTTGGTATGGAGATATTCGACCGCATCGCTGTCGGAAACCACATAACCCCTGAATCCGAAATCCTTGCGGAGCCGTTCGCCAAGCCAGTAGCCGCTGCTCTGGATCGGATAGCCGTCGTAATCGTTGTAGGCACTCATCACTCCGAGCAGGCCGCCCCGGGCAATAACCTCGCGCCACGGATAGACGTGGATATTCTCCACCTCGTGCGGCGGCATCTGGGGATCGACGCGCGACATGCCCTCCCGGGCGCCCTTGTTGTTGGAATAGGCGATGTAATGCTTCGAAGTAGCGGCAACCTGGTAATCCTGCTGAAGCCCGAGCACCATTTGCACGCCGAGTTCGGCCACCAGATACGGATCTTCGCCGTAGACCTCCTCATAACGGCCCCAGCGCTGGTCCCGCCCCACATCGAGAATGGGCGCATAGATATTGGTGTAACCGAGCAGGCGTCCCTCGCGTCCCGTGATATACCCCACGCGGCGGATCAGCTCACGGTTCCAGGTATGCCCCAGCCCGAGCTGGGTCGGGAAATTGGTCGCCCGATAAGCCTCGACACCGCGAATGCCTTCGTTGGTGAGATCCGCCGGAATGCCCAGCCGGGTCTCTTCGACAAAAAAGCGCTGCACCTCGTTGAGTGCCCAGGCATGCTTGGATGCCGGCCATAAATAGGGGCTTTCGTAGACGGGAACGCCCCATCCGCGAAATCCGTTGAGGTGTTCGTCGATCGCACCTATTCCGTCTTTCCAGAGCTTGGTTTTCCATTCGGGCGTAGGCAGATCATCCTGAAGCACGCGCAAATAACCATAGAGGGTTACCATCTGGCAGGTCTTTTCATCGAGCGTCATCTGTGCAAGCAGATTCTCGATGCGATCTTCCACGTCTGCCGAGGGATCTTCGTAGACATCCATCCTGCCGTTCTTGTTAAAGTCTATGTAGGTTTCGGCAGGAACCTTCTGCGCGGAAGCAGTCGCACAGAAACAAATCGTAAATAGGTTGACGGTCAGTAGTAGGTAAAGTTTTATCATAGGTTGGGTTTTGGTTTTTCAGAAGATGGAAAACTGGCCGGAAAACCGCCTTATCGGAGGGCCTGAAATCAGAACAAAATGTGTTCGTACACGAAATAAACGCCAAAATGAGCGCACTGCGGCAACAAAGGATCTCCGTACGCCGGATCCGGCTACGGGCAAAATCATACTTCGGAAAACAAAAGAAACGCAACCCTGAGACAAGCGACCCTTTTCCCGGAGCGATTCGGAAGATTCGGTTACACAGAAATTACCATGCGTGTATAACCGATTTTTTCCATCCTCCCCAGAGAACAGGAAGATGTCTTCACGAAATACTGGTCGGAATGAATATTCAGATCGAATGCAAGGCGTATCGGAAAGCCGCGTTAACGGAGGGGGGGGGAAATTGCGGTTCCGGAAATCCGAATGAAACACCCTGGCGAAGCGATAAAGAAAATCGAACACAGGTGCCATATCAAACTCCTGTCGAAATCAACAGAAGAAAAAACAATTATATTACAGATATTCAAAATCATAAACCCTCCAATCCCCTGCTTCTTCACAGCTTTTCAGCCGCCTGTGTTCGTACACACCTTGCAAATGTAACTATTTTTTTTGAAAAGCAAAATAATTTGTGATAAATTTGCAACGGATGAATCCTGAAAGACAGATACAGATGGTACGGCAGAAGATAAAAATCAAAGATATTGCAAAGATGGCCGGCGTCTCCGCCGGGACCGTCGACCGAATCCTGCACAACCGGGGCAACGTCTCCCGGACGAGCCGGGAATCCGTGGAGCGGGTACTGGCCGAAGTAAACTACAAGTTCAACCTCCACATCTCGGCCATCTCCTGCCGAAAGACTTTCAGGATCACTGTCACCACCCCCGTCGCCAGTCCCGGAGAGTACTGGAGTTCCATCCAGTCGGGTATCGAGCACGCCATCGAAGAGTATTCGGACATCAATATCTCCTGCAACTACGCCTACTACAACCAGTACGACATATATTCCTGCAAATCCGCATTCAACAGCATCTCCGACCAAGAACCCGACGCCGTTATCATCGGCCCGACCTTCGTCCAGGAAACCCAGGAACTGTGCAACAGGCTTGATGCAGCGAACATTCCCTATATCTTCGTCGATTCCGTAATTCCGGACACCCGTCCTATCGCAACTTTCACGACCGACCACTACACCTGCGGCTTCCTCCTGGGAAAACTCCTGCACTCGATGTCGGCCAAAGAGGGTTCCGTCGCCATTCTCGGGGCACAGCGCACCGGCAACGAACGGGCGAGCACATCGCTCGAAAGACGCCGCGGATTCAAGGACTACATGGCCCGGTCGGGTCTTACCGATCGGATCCGGGAAGCATCGTTTTCGGTGCTCAATCCGGAAGAGAACGAAAAGAGCATCGTGGAATTCATCCGGGCTAACAGGGACATCCGGGGCATCGCCGTGATGAACTCCCGGGGATACATCATCGCAGACATTCTCCGAAAAAAGGGAATCGACGATATTATCATCATCTCCTTCGACCTGACGTCCAACAACATAAGATGTATCAAAAACGGATCGATAACGGCACTTCTCTGCCAGAGGCCTGAATTACAAGGGTTCAACGCCATCAAAGAGATGATGCAGCATCTGATTTACAAACAGGAAGGCAAGGGCAATCATTATACGATGCCCATCGACATAGTAATGCAGGAAAATCTACCCTATTACAAATAAAGCATTACAGATAGCAGATGCACGTCAGAGAGTCCTCCGTTTGCGCGACCGCGACAAAAGGCCCGACGGAATATAAAAAAGGAGCGGGTAAATCCGCTCCTTTTTCCATTCGAAGATCCGGAAGGATCATTCGTCTATAAAGTCGATATTCACCTCGCGCTGGAACACCTCCTGCAATGAAATGTAGGTCTCGGTCGTGGCGAGTCCCTGGATGCGCAGGATGCTGTTGAAGATCGTGCGCATGAGATGTTCGTTGTCCACGCAGTAGAGTTTCACGAGGATGTTGCCTTTACCCGTGATGAAGTGGCACTCCACGATTTCGGGGACCTTCTTCAGTTCCTCGACCGTCTTGGTCAGCAGCTGCGGGTCCTTGAGTGTGATGCTGATGTGGGCGCAGACGTCGAAGCCCATCATCTTGGGGTCGACGATCAGACGGCTCCCGAGAATCACGCCCGACTCGTCAAGTTTACGGATGCGCTGGTGGATGGCGGCGCCGGAGATGCCGCATTCGCGGGCGATCTCCAGAAAAGGCATACGTGCGTTCTTGATGAGGTATTTGAGGATCTTGCGGTCGATCGCGTCCAATGCGGTTTTAGCCATAGCGGTAGGGTTATTTGATTACGTTCAGTTCTTTGCCGACCTTCGTGAAGGCGGCGACACAGCGGTCGAGCTGCCCGGTGGTGTGGCCCGCGGAGACCTGCACACGGATACGCGCCTGGCCCTTGGGAACCACGGGGTAGTAGAATCCCGTGACGAAAACACCCTCGTCCTGCAATTTCGCGGCGAATTCCTGCGACAGCTTGGCGTCGTAGAGCATCACGGCGCAGATGGCCGACTGGGTGGGTTTGATGTCGAAACCCGCCGCCATCATTCCGGCGCGGAAATGTTCGACGTTGGCCACCAGCCGGTCGTGCAGTTCGTGGCTCTCCGTGAGCATCTTAAAGGTCTCGATCCCGGCACCGACCACGGCAGGGGGCAGCGAGTTGGAGAAGAGGTAGGGACGCGAACGCTGGCGCAGCATGTCGATGATCTCCCTGCGGCCGGTGGTGAATCCGCCCACGGCGCCTCCGAAGGCCTTGCCGAGCGTACCCGTGAGGATATCCACCTGCCCGCGCAGATCGTAGAGTTCGGTGATGCCGCGGCCCGTTTTGCCCAGCACACCCGCCGAATGACACTCGTCGACCATCACCAGCGCATCGTACTTTTCCGCCAGGGCGCAGATCTTGTCGAGCGGTGCGGCGTTGCCGTCCATCGAGAATACGCCGTCGGTAACGACGATGCGGAACCGCTGGGCCTGCGCCTTCTTCAGGCACTCTTCCAGTTCGCCCATGTCGGCATTGGCGTAACGGTAACGCACGGCCTTGCACAGACGCACGCCGTCGATGATCGAAGCGTGGTTCAGCGAGTCGGAGATGATGGCGTCCTCCTCCGTAAAGAGCGGTTCGAACACGCCGCCGTTGGCGTCGAAGCAGGCGGCGTAGAGAATCGTGTCCTCCGTGCCGAAATAGTCGGCTATTACCTTTTCCAACTCCTTGTGGATGTCCTGGCAGCCGCAGATGAAACGCACGGACGACATACCGTAACCGCGGTTGTCCATGGCGCGTTTGGCGGCTTCGATCAGCCGCGGGTTGTCCGATAGTCCGAGGTAATTGTTGGCACAGAAGTTAAGCACCTTCCGACCTGCAACCTCGATTTCGGCCCGTTGGGGCGAAGCGATGATCCTTTCCCGTTTGTAAAGCCCTGCGGCCTCGATTTCGGCGAGTTCATGCTGCAGGTACTCCTTGATTTTCCCGTACATATCCGTTAATTTTTTGATGAAATTCCGAGCGCAAAGTGTCGATCTGTTACAAATGTACGATAAATTTCCGAAAACCGACACTTTCCGAACGCTTTTTTCTCGCGCCGGGTTACAATTTGTTATTCGACCTGTTTCCAACGCTTCCGCATGGTTTTTTCAGCGGCGTTTTTTTGCCGCCGCATAATTTTTTAATACCTTTGTTGCTCAAATAACAACCAGCTACCTATGAAAAAATCGTGTGTATTGGTCAGCGGCGGTGCAGGCTACATCGGCTCGCACACCTCCGTGGAACTCATCAACGCCGGCTACGACGTGGTGATCGTCGACAACCTTTCGAACAGCGACCTCAACGCCGTCGAAGGCGTGCGCAAGATCACGGGCGTGGACATTCCCTTCGTCGAGGTCGACTGCTGCGACCGGGCTGCTTTCCGCAAGGTCTTCGAACAGTACGAGTTCGACTCGGTGATCCACTTCGCGGCGTCGAAGGCCGTGGGCGAGTCGGTTCAGAAGCCGCTCGAATACTACGGCAACAACCTCACCTCGTTCATGAACGTCATCGGCCTGATGCGTGAATTCGGCCGCCGGAACATCGTCTTCTCGTCGTCGTGCACCGTTTACGGCGAACCGGAGAAGCAGCCCGTGACGGAACAGACGCCCCGCAAGCCGGCCACCTCGCCCTACGGCAACACCAAGCAGATGTGCGAGGACATCCTGCGCGACTCGCTCGCCGCCTACCCCGGCATGAAAGGCATCGCGCTGCGCTACTTCAACCCCATCGGCGCACACCCCTCGGCCCTGATCGGCGAACTGCCGCGCGGCGTGCCGCAGAACCTCGTGCCCTTCATCACGCAGACCGCCGCCGGACTGCGCGAGTGCCTCTCGGTCTTCGGCGACGACTACCCGACGCCCGACGGGTCGTGCATCCGCGACTACATCGACGTCGTGGACCTCGCGAAAGCCCACGTGGCCGCAATCAACCGCATGGCCGGCGACAAGAACAAGCAGGCCTACGAGATTTTCAATGTCGGCACGGGCCGCGGCGTCTCGGTACTGGAACTGGTGCATAAATTCGAGGAGGTCAACGACTTGAAACTCTGCTACAAGATCGCGCCGCGCCGTGCGGGCGACATCATCGCCATCTGGGCCGACCCGACCCTGGCGAACACCGAACTGGGCTGGACGGCCGAGCGCACGCTCGACGAGACGCTCCGCGCCGCCTGGAAATGGGAGAAACACATCCGCGGGATCGAATAACCTGCCGCAAAAGCATATCCCCAAGAGGCGGAACGACGGTTCCGCCTCTTGTTTTTCCGGCAAAGGACGATTTTTCGGCCGCTGATTTTTCATTTCCGATTATTTACACTAACTTTGCGCTCCCAAAGCAGGCGGAAATGGGATGCGGTCCGCAGAGGCCGCATTGAGAACCGCCGAAGGTAACACATTAAAAAACAAACTTTTCATTATGAAAACCATTTCAGTCAAGGCCGTAAAACGCGCCGATTTCGGCAAGAAGGCCGCCAAGGCGGTCCGCCGCGAGGGCATGGTCCCCTGCGTACTGTGCGGCAACGGCGAGACCGAGACCTTCTCGGTAGACCCCCGCGAGATCAAACCCCTGATCTACACCCCCAACTCCTACATCGTAGAGTTCGACATCGAGGGCAAGAAAGAGCAGGCCGTGCTGCGTGAGGCACAGTTCCACCCCGTACGCGAGGAGATCCTCCACCTGGATTTCTACCGCATCGCCGAAGGCAAACCCGTTTCGATCGCCATTCCGGTACGCCTGACCGGCAACGCCGAGGGCGTGAAGGTCGGCGGTAAGCTGACCCTGTCGGCCCGCAAGCTGGTCGTCAGCGCACTGGTCGAGAACCTTCCCGACGAAATCGTCGTGGACGTTACGGAACTGGGCGTAGGCAAGACCATCTTCGTCGGCGACCTCGATATCGAGAACCTGAAGTTCATCACCCCCGCTACGACCGCCGTCTGCGCCGTTCGCGTAACCCGTGCGTCGCGCGGAGCTGCCGAAGCTGCGAAATAAGCCGGGAATATGAAATACCTCATTGTTGGGCTGGGGAACATCGGCGCCGAGTACGCCGGAACCCGTCACAACATCGGTTTCAACGTGTTGGACGCCCTTGCAGAGGCGTCCAACACTACTTTTACGACGGCCCGTTACGGCGACATCGCCGAAGCCAAATACAAGGGACGGACACTGGTGTTGCTGAAACCCTCGACCTACATGAACCTCTCTGGCAAGGCCGTCCGCTACTGGATGGATGCCGGGAAGATTCCGCCGGAGAACCTGCTGGTCATTTCGGACGACATCGCGCTGCCGTTCGGCACGCTGCGCCTGCGCCCGAAAGGGAGCGCCGGGGGACACAACGGACTGAAGAACATCTCCGAACTGCTCGGAACGGAGGAGTATGCCCGGATGCGCTTCGGCGTAGGCGGCGATTTTCCGAAGGGACATCAGGTAGACTACGTGCTGGGCGAATGGACCGACGAGGAACGGAAGGCCCTTCCCGAGCGGCTGAAAGTCTTTGTCGATGCCATCCGGTCGTTCGCGACCGTGGGAACACAGTTGACCATGACCAATTTCAACAAGAAATAGGAAACGCGGCTTTCGGGCCGCTTTTTTTGCAATTCCGTTTTTTTTCTTTACCTTTGGGTAAAGTTATGACTTTATTGCGTTCTTGACATAGTACGTTGTATCGAAGCATCTGAAATTTTGGCGAATTTTATGCACAACAGATACAGCACCCCCGGAAGGGTGTGTGCTGTTTTCTGGTTGTGCAGGGCCCGCCAAAAGCCTCAGATGCCAGGATTCGGCGCCGCCCTTTCGTTTTGCGCGGACCTGCCGGATTCCGCAGAAAAAAGAACCCGGCAGGATGCCTTCTTTTTCCCTTCCGAATTCTTCAGGAAAAAGACAGGGTTGCGCTCCTGCCGGGTCTCTGTTTTTATTCCTCCTCCTCGTAGTAAATCTCATCCATCAGCCCGTCCAGCTCGCGGCGCTCCTTCTTGGTGGGACGGCCCGTACCGCGGTCGCGGACGATGAAGATCGTCTCGCGCGGGACGTTGAGTTTGTCCAGCTCCTCCTGCGGAGTAACGTTGAGACAGTAAAGAGGCACGTTTTTCGCCGGCTGACGGCTCGACACCAGGTCGAGCACCTTGTAGGAATAGGTCACCTGCATTTTGCGCACGGCGATCACATCGCCGATTTTCACCTCGCGCGAAGGCTTGGCATAAGCGCCGTTCACCGTCACCTTGTTCGTACGCACGGCATCAGCGGCATCGCTGCGGGTCTTGAACACCCGCACCGCCCAAAGGTATTTATCCAATCGAATGTCTTCCATATCACTTGATGTTTTCCGCTATTTTTTCCTGCAGGCTTCCCTTGCCGTAACCCTGCCATACATCCTGAATCCGACCGTCGGGCGCGATCAGCACGAAATGCGGAATCCCCTTTACCCCATAACGACTCCCAAGTCCGGTATCTCCGTCTACAAGTTCGTTCCATTGGTTTCCGGCCAACTGCTTTTCGGCAATAAACTCCTTCCACTCCGGCTCGGGATCGAGGCTGATATTCACAACTGCAACCCGATCTTTGCAGCGTTCCGCAATCTCTTTCAATTCGGGAATCGCCTCCAGACACGCCCCACAGCCTTTGCTCCCGAACTCAAGCAGGATGTATTTCCCCAAAAATTCCGCCAAATGATGCACGTCACCGTCGATGTCATAAAGATCGCCGTCCGCCATCCGGTCCCCGACGCCGACCGTCGCCACCGGATTGAGGCAGGCGTCGATCCGCCGGCCCGTCGGAGACTGACGCTGTTCTTCCGTCATCCGGTCGTAAAGCGCGAGCATTTCCGCTTTGTGGGCCGTACCGATTCCGTACAGCAAGAACCGGGCACACTCGGCAAACCTATTCATCCAGACTTCCGTAACGGGGGCCGTCTGCATATGACGCACGGTCTTCTCCGATATTTGTCCGCACAATTCCATATAGCGGGTAAGTTCCTGCGGCTGGAGTATCCCCTGAAACCTGTTCAATTCACGAATCTCGGGTTCGACCAGGGCGCGGTAAATATCCTCGTCTCTCTGCTCCGGAATGTCCGACACGACTTCCCAAAGCCACGCCTGCTCACCCTCACCGCGAATTTCCGTACATTTTCCGGGAGCGGCCCAAATATCGAGCACCCCTCCCTGGTAATCCCCTATATGCAGGCAGACCTGAAGGGCCTTCGGGGAAGAAATCGTATCCCGGAAGGAAAAACGGCCGTCAACGAGCGTATCCACGGCCATTCCCCGTAACATTTGCCCCTGCGGCTCATAAAGACGTACTACCGCGCTGTCGGGCACGTTTTCGATTTTTCCGACAATCCGGAATTCACCGGCGGGAACGGCGGGAGCGCAGGCCGTTACGGCCACCGCGGCAAAAAGCAGGCAGAGCAGCTGTTTCATCGGGTCCTCTTACTTTTCGTACAACGTTTCGCTTTTCGGCCGGTCGTGCGACTGTTCGTCGTTCTGGCGGCTGACGCTCAGGATCATCCCGAAGGCGATCATCGTGAAGAGCATCGACGAACCGCCGCGGGAGATCAGCGGCAGGGTCTGCCCCGTCTCGGGAATCAGATTCACCGTCACCATGATATGCAGCAGCGCCTGGCAGGTTATCAACAGCGCAAGCCCCAGCACCAGCAGTCCCGGAAAGGCGGTTCCGCACCGCCGGAATATCTCGATTCCTCGGAAGAAGACCCACAGATAAAGCATCAGCAGCAGCACGGCCAGGATAAATCCGTACTCCTCGACGAAAAAGGCGTAGGCATAATCGCTCTCGGGGTGGATCATCTCCACGCGCATCGCGCTCTGCCCGGCTCCTTCTCCCAGGATGCCGCCGTTGTAAATGGCGATCATCGAACGCTCCGTGTCGGAGAGGTGTTCGATGGGCTTCTCGGTCTGCGACTTGGTCCAGAGGTGAATCCACGTCGAGACGCGCCCTTCGGCGGTTTCGCTGCGCCCGAGGTTCAGCGTCATGATGACGACGATGGCCGCAACGCCCCATCCCACGAGCTTGACCAGCTCCCCGAAACGCACGCGGCCGATGAGCATCATCACCCACGAAGCCAGACACACCAGCACGGCCGACGAAGTGTGCGCCGGAAAGATCACCATTGCCGAGACGACGACCGGCAGCAGAATGGGGCGCGTACCCTCGCGCCAGATTTTCCGCTGCACGGGCGACGAACGCCACGTCCAGAACTTCCACGTCGGCACGATGCGGATTTTGTCGATCTTCGACTGCCGCCCGGCGAGCTGCTGGGCGAGAAACAGCACCGTGGCGACCTTCAGCGCCTCGGAAGGCTGGAACTGGAAGGGGCCGAGCGGAATCCAGCGGGCCGCGCCGTTGGTCGTCGCTCCGATGAAATAGACGGCGACGGTCAGCGCCACCGAAAGAAAATAGGCCGGCCGGGCCAGAAGATTGTAAATGCGGCAGTTGATCTTCTGCACGGCGACCATGATCAGCAGGCTGACGACCAGCAGCAACAGCTGCTGGCGCAGGAAATGCGCCGTCGTGCGGGCCGTGTGGGCGTCGTAGGCCATCTTGGCCGTCGAGGAGTAGACCACAAGCACCGAGATCACCGCCAGCGCGGCGACGATGATCCACAGCACGCGGTCGCCCGTAAAGAGACGGAACCCCGATTTCCCGGCCGTCCCCGTCCCGCAGGCACACCCCTCGCCGGAGGCTGTGTCACTGCTCCCCGAAACCCGCCTGCCGCCGCGCGGCACGGCGTCGCGCGCCGCCTCCGCCGTCGCCCGGTCGTCGTATCTGCTCTCGTCACGCACCATCGTCTATGCTTTTTCTCCGACCCAGTTCTTGAACAGTTCGCCTCGGTTCTCGTAATTCCGGAAAAGGTCGAAACTCGCACAGGCAGGCGACAGCAGCACCGCGTCGCCGGGACGCGCTGCGGCCTTCGCCGCCGTCATGGCCGCTTCGAGCGAATCGGTCGAGACCACCTCCGGAACCACGCCCGTGAACTCCCGGACCAGTTTGGCATTGTCGAGACCCATACACACCAACGTGTGCACCTTCGCCCGGGCAAAGGCCTTCAGCGGTTCGTAATCGTTACCTTTGTCCGTCCCGCCGGCGATCCACACCACGGGACGCGTCATGCTCTCCAGCGCATAATAGACCGAATCGACGTTCGTGGCCTTCGAGTCGTTGATCCACAGCACGCCGTCCTTTTCCGCCACGGGTTCGAGCCGGTGTTCGACGGGCGCGAAGGCGTAGAGCGATTTGCGGATCTTCGCCGGGGCGACGCCCGCCGCAAGGGTCGCGAGGGCCGCAGCCATGGCATTATAGGCGTTGTGCAGCCCTTTGATCTGCATTTTCGCGGTGTCGATCTCCACCGACGCCTTCCCGGCCGTTGCGGTGAATTTCCCGTCGCAGAGAAACGCGTCGCCCGCACCGCTGGCCACGGCATTCTTGGCCGCGAAGGGCAGCTGGCGCATCCTCAAATCATACTTCGGAAGCTCGTTCCAGATCACCTCGTCATCGCCCGAATAGACGAACCAGTCGCGCGAAGTCATGTTCTGCGTAATCCGCATTTTCGAATCGGCGTAATTCTGAAAACAGTGGTCGTAGCGGTCGAGATGGTCGGGCGTAATGTTCATCAGCACCCCGACATGCGCCCGGAAGCGGTACATGCCGTCCAACTGGAACGAACTCAACTCCAGCACATACCAATCGTAGTCGCCCGTAGCGACCGACCAGGCGAAACTCTCGCCGATATTGCCTCCGAGCGCCACGTTCATGCCCGCGTCGCGCATGATCTTGTAGATGAGCGACGTGGTGGTTGTCTTCCCGTTCGACCCGGTGATGCAGATACATTTGGCCTTGCCCATATAGCGGCCCGCGAACTCCATTTCGGAGATCACCGGAATGCCCGCCTCGCGGATCTTGCGCACCATCGGGGCCGTGTCGGGAATGCCGGGGGACTTGACGACCTCCGTGGCCGCGAGAATGCGCTCCTCGGTGTGGCCTCCCTCCTCGTAGGGGACTTCCCACTCGTCCAATTTGGCCTTGTAACGGTCGGCAATGCGCCCCGCATCGGAGAGGAAGACCCCGAACCCCTTCTTTTTGGCGAGGATCGCGGAACCGTAGCCGCTGATCCCACCGCCCAGAACGACGATCTGTTTCATATTATCTTATTTTCAGCGTTACCAGCGTAATGGCCGCCAGCAGCAGCGAGATGATCCAGAAGCGGAGGACGATCTTGGTTTCGAAAATCCCCTTTTTCTGATAATGGTGATGGACCGGAGACATCAGCAGGATGCGCCGTCCTTCGCCGTAGCGGCGTTTGGTGTACTTGAACCAGCTGACCTGCATCATCACCGAAAAGCTCTCCACCAGGAAGACGCCGCACAACAGCGGCAGCAGCAACTCCTTGCGGATGCAGAGCGCGAAAACGGCGATCACGCCGCCGATAGCCAGCGAACCCGTGTCGCCCATGAAAATCTGCGCCGGGAAGGAGTTATACCACAGGAAACCCACCAGCGCCCCGACCAGCGCCGCGGCGAAGACCACCATTTCGCCGCTGTCGGGAATATACATGATATTGAGGTAGTCGGCGTAGACGATGTGGCCCGAAAGATAGGCCAGCACCCCCAGCACGGCGACGATCGGGACCGAAACGCCTGTCGCCAGACCGTCTAGACCGTCGGTGAGGTTGGCGCCGTTCGACACGGCCGTCACCACGAAAATCGCGACCAGCACGTAGAGAATCCATGTGGCAACGGTGTTCCCGCCCGTCAGCCATCCGTAGTCGAACTCGTTGTTCTTGACGAAGGGGATGGTCGTCTGCGTGGTCTTGAGGCTCTCGGAACTGACGACCACGCGGCGCTGAACGGTTTCGAGCACCGTGCCGTCCTCGTTCAGATAGACCGTCTGCACGGGCTGCGTGACCTTCTCGCGCACGACGATGTCGGGCGAGAGCCACATGGTCGTTCCGACGATGATGCCGAGCCCCACCTGTCCCACGATCTTGAAACGGCCCTTCAACCCCTCCTTCCTGTGGCGGAAAACCTTGATGTAGTCGTCCAGTCCGCCGATCAGACCGAGCCAGACGGTCGACACGAGCAGCAACTGGATGTAGACGTTGTCCAGCTTGCCGACGAGCAGCATCGGGACCAGGATGGCGACGAGAATGATCACGCCGCCCATCGTGGGCGTGCCTTTCTTCTGCAACTGGCCCTGAAGCCCGAGGTCGCGGATGTCCTCGCCGATCTGCTTGCGGCGCAGGAAGTCGATGATCGCACGTCCGAAAATGATGACGATCAGCAGCGACAGAATGATGGCCGCCGCGGCCCGGAAGGAGATGTACTGGAACATTCCCGAGCCGGGAAGGTCATAGACCTCGTCCAGATACCTGAAAAGATGGTAGAGCATGTCTTATAATAGCTTTTTTTATTTGATCAATACATCGAAGGCCCTGCGGACCTCCTCCCGGTCGTCGAAAGGATGCTTCACGTCGCCGACGACCTGATAGGTTTCGTGCCCCTTGCCCGCCACGAGGATGATATCGCCCGGACGCGAGAGCATCACGGCCGTGCGGATCGCCTCGGCGCGGTCGGCGATGCGCAGGTAGCGCGCTCCGGGTTCCAGCCCCGCAGCCATGTCGTCGAGAATCGCTTCGGGCGACTCGTGGCGCGGGTTGTCGGAGGTGAAAACCGCGGTCGTGGCATATTTCACGGCTATTGCAGCCATCTCGGGACGCTTGGTCCGGTCGCGGTCGCCGCCGCAGCCGCACACCACGATCAGCTGCTGGCCGGGGGCGCGGATCTCTTCGATGGTCTGGATCACGTTCTCCAGCGCATCGGGCGTATGGGCGTAATCGACGATGGCCGTCGTGCCGTTTGCCGCCTGTACCTTCTCGAAACGGCCGCTCACGGCGTGCAGCATGCTCAGCACGCGCAGCACCTCGCCCCGGTCCAATCCCAACAGCACCGCGGTACCGTAGACCGCCAGCAGGTTGTAGGCGTTGAACCGCCCCAGCAACCCCACCCACAGCTCCTGCCCGTCGATGCGCAGCAACATGCCGTCGAGGTGCATCTCGACGATCTTGCAGCGGAAATCGGCCATCGCGCGCAGCGAATAGGTGCTCACCGCCGCCGCGGTGTTCTGCACCATCACGCGCCCGTTCCGGTCATCGGCGTTCGTCAGCGCGAAAGCGCCCTTGGGCAGCCCGTCGAAAAAGAGCTTCTTGGCCCGGATGTACTCGGCGAAGGTCTTGTGGTAGTCGAGGTGGTCGTGTGTGATGTTCGAGAAGATGCCGCCCGCAAAATCGAGTCCCCGTGTGCGTTCCTGCACGATGGCGTGCGACGAGCACTCCATGAAGCAGTATTCGCACCCGGCGTCGGCCATCTCACGCATTAGGACGTTCAGGCGGACAGGATCGGGCGTGGTGTGGGTCGCTTCGACCTCGCGGCCGTCGATCTTGTAGACCACCGTCGAGATCAGCCCGGCCTTGTAACCCATCGCCCGCACGAGATCGTACAACAGCGTCACGGTCGTGGTCTTGCCGTTGGTCCCGGTGATGCCCACGAGTTTCAGTTCGCGGCTCGGAAAGCCGTAAAACGCCGCGGCCATATCGGCCATGGCTCCCGCCGAGTCCCCGACGAGAACATACGCGACGCCCTCCGCCGCATCCGCCGGCATCCGTTCGCAGACGACTGCCGCCGCGCCTTTTTCAACCGCCATGGGGATGTAGTCGTGGCCGTCGCTCTGCGTCCCCGGCACGGCGAAGAAACAGTCGCCCGGTTTTACGGCGCGCGAATCGTAGACCAGCCCGCCAATGGCGGCGGCGGTATCGCCGCGCACCTCCCGGACGGGGGTGTTTTTCAGAATATCGGTTAATTTTTTCATCCTATTTCAACGTTATGACGACCGCCGTGCCCGGTGCTATGCGCGCTCCGGCGGCAATACTTTGCTGCGTTACGGCCCCCCGCCCCGAGAAGCGGACCTTCAGTCCGCGGCTTTCGAGCACGAAAAGGGCGTCTTTAAGCCCCATGCCGCGCACGTCGGGCATCACGCCCCGGTCGCCGGGCAGGCTCGCGATGACGACGTTCGAGAGGCTGTCCACCGCCACGCGCCCCCAGCCCGTGCGGCTTTCGAACGAAACGCGGGGCGACAACTTGTCGGCCACTCGGCGGATCTGCGCGATATCGCCGCCCTTCATCCGGTCGGGATAGCGGCGCGGGCCGCCGTCGTCGACACGGCCGTACCAGTCGCGACCGCGGTTGAAGATGTAGTCGACCATGCGCTTCACGACGGGACCCGCCAGCGGTCCCCCGTAGTAGGCTTTCCCGGCCTGCGCACGGGTTTCGATGGTCGTGAGCACCGTATAGCGGGGCGCGTCGGCCGGGAAGTAGGCCACCATCGAACCCAGGTAGTAGCGGCCCTCGCGGCTGCGGGCATCGGTGATCTGCGCCGTACCGGTCTTCGCCGCCACCCGCAGGCGCGTCGTGTCGCGGAAAAATGCGCTGGCCGTACCCTCGGTACAGACCGCCTGCAGACATTCGTGCACCTCGCGCAGCGCCGCTCGCGAGGCGATCGACGAGGCGATGGTACGGCTTTCGAAACGCTCCTCGACCCGATCGCCGCGGCGCAGGCAGCGCACGAGCACAGGAGAGATCATCTTCCCGCCGTTGGCAATGGCGTTGTAGAAGGTGATCATCTGGATCGGGGCCAGCCGCACGCGGTAGCCGTAGGACATCTTCACGAGCATCACGCCCGGGTCGGGAACCTTCCAGTCCGTGGTGATCGAGGGCTTCCGCTCGCCGAGGCGCTCCAGCCCCACCGTCTCGCCCAAATGCAGCTCCTTATGGAGAAAATCGCTGTATTCCTGCTTTTTGCCAGTGCTTCCGTAACGGTCCCAGATCGCCTTGGCGAAATAGACGTTCGACGACGAAGCCACGGCGCGCCGGAAGTCGATTTCACGGTCGCCGCGGTGCGAGTCGCGGATGTTCCTGGCCGGACCTACCGTCACCGGATCGCCGTTATGGGTGTCGTAAACCGTCGAGACGGGCATCCGGGCGTCGTCGAGCAGCGTGAGCATCGTCGCCAGCTTGAACGTCGAACCCGGCTCCATGCTGCGGCCCAGGGCGTAGTTCTCGCGCTCGGCGAAGCTCCCGTCGGCATTGCGGCCGAGGTTGACCATCGCCAGGATTTCGCCCGTATGGACCTCCATCACGATCGTCGTGCCCCACAAAGCGTTCTGGGCTTCCAACTGCCGCCGCAACGCCTTGTCGGCCACATCCTGCAGGTCGAGGTCGAGCGTCGTGACGATGTCGTAACCGTCCACCGGCTCCTCGTGGCCCCCGCCCGCCACCCGGCCGTAAAAGCCGCGCGCGATGCGCTGGCGCAGGGCTTTGCCGTCGCGGCCCGCCAGCTCCTCGCGGTAGGCCTCCTCGATGCCGTAGTTGCCCTTGTCGCCTGTCAGTCCGATCGTGCGGCGCGCCAGTTCGCCCTGGGGATAGATGCGTTCGTCGCGCTCGATCAGCCGGTAGACCATACCCATGTTCCAGTTCAGCAGCGGATAACGCCGCAGGGTCTCCCACTCGGCGAAATCCACCTCGCGGGGAAAGATATTCACGGGCGTATGGTCGCGGATCGTGTCGTAGATGCGGCGTTTGACATATTCTTCGCCCCGCATGCGGTCCATCATGCGCGAAATCCACCCTTCGGAACGCAGGCAGGAGGTGTCGCGCGGATTGACCAGCCGGTAGCGGCGGGCGTGCTCCTCGCGGAAACGCTTGGCATAGGCCGAGGCGGGTTTGTCCCTGAAGAAGGCGGCCAGCAGTTTCGCGAGCGAGTCGGCCTGTTCGCGGAAGGTCTTGAGCGAATCCAGCCCCGGCGACGCGAAGTCGAAGGCGGCCTGATAGCGGAAGATCGAGGTGGCGAGGGGTTCGCCGTTGCGCGAAAGGATGCTTCCCCGCTGCGCCGGGATGACCTCCTCGGTGAAGATGCGGCTGGCGAGGCGGTCGGCGTTGTAGGCCACCTCCGCACTGAACAGCTGCACCCAGACGAGCCGTGCGAGCACGATGGCTCCGGCGAGGATGAAGAGCACGTACAGGAGCCTCACCCGCAGCAGAATGTCGCTTTTGACCTTCGAACGTTCCTGCTTCATCGCCGTTTAGTTATCGATGATCTCGCCCGGCGCCTGCGGGTCGTAAAGTTCGATGCCCCGCGCCCGGAGCTGTTCGACGATGGCCGAATGGGTCGTGCGCTGGTAACGCTGTTCCTGGAGGCGGATCGAGCGTTCGCGGAGTTTCTGCACGTCGCGTTCGAGGCGCGTGTAGCGCATGTCGAGGTGCAGCGACCAGAACATCACCATGATGCTCAAGAAGAACATCCCGGCGATGGTCAGCATGTAGGGATAGTATTTCGAGACGCCCTCGCGCACGAGGATCGTACCCGAGAACAGCTGCCAGAAGGTGCTGGACCTGCGGCGGCGTTCCCAGCGTTCGCGTTCCTCGGCTTCGGCCCGCTCCTCGGCCTCGCGCTCCTCGTCGGCGCGGAGGTCCTCTTCGGCTTCACCGCGCTCCATGCGCCGCACCTCGCGGCGCACACGGCGCGCGAACTCCTCCTCCTGCTCGCGGCGGGCCTGCTCCTCGGGAGTCACCGGGTCGAATTCGTGGTCGCGGTACATCGTATCAGCGTTTTACGGCCGCCCGGAGCTTCGCCGAGCGGGAACGGGGATTGCGGTCGAGTTCTTCAGCCGAAGGGGTCACGGCTTTGCGCGTCACGAGGTCGAACGGGGCCTCCGAACGGCCGAAAAAGTCCTTTTCTACCTGCCCCGAGAAGTTGCCGCTGCGCATGAAATTCTTCACCAGCCTGTCTTCGAGCGAATGGTAGGAGATGACGACCAGCCGTCCGCCGGGCTTCAGCACCCGAAGGCTCTGCTCCAGCGCCATTTTCAGCGCCTCCATCTCGCCGTTGACCTCGATGCGCAGGGCCTGGAAAAGTTTGGTCAGGAATTTCGCCTCGTCCTTTTTGGGCGTGCAGGGTTTCACGGCTCCGACCAGCTGCGCCGTAGTCGTCACGGGCGCCGCCGCGCGGGCCTTCACCAGACAGTTGGCTACTTTCCACGGCGTTTCGACCTCGCCCCAGTCGCCCAGGATGCGGGTCAGCTCCTCCGCGGTGTAGCTGTTCACGACGTCTGCCGCCGTCAGCCGTCCCCGCTGGTTCATGCGCATGTCGAGCGGAGCCTCTCCGCGGAACGAGAATCCGCGCTCCACGGCGTCGAAATGGTGCGACGAAACCCCCAGATCAGCCAGAATGCCGTCGACCTCCGTCACGCCGCGCAGCCGCAGCGCCCCGCGCAGGAAGCGGAAATTGCTCTCCACGTAGTGGAACCGCGCATCGTCGGGACAATTCTCCAACGTGTCACGGTCTTGATCGAAACCGTACAGACGGCCTTCCGGCCCCAGGCAGGAGAGGATGCGGCGCGAATGGCCGCCTCCGCCGAAAGTGAGGTCGGCGTAAGTGCCCGCAGGTTCGATAGCGAGCAGTCCCACAGACTCTTCCAGCAGCACGGGAGTATGGTATTGCGACATAATAGTTGTTTGCAAGGGTCTATTTGGGTGTAAAGTTAGGGAATTTTCAAAAAAGAATACCTATATTTGTGGATATAATTTTCTGAACACTCCATGCCCAAAATCGACATCGGCGCCGTACTCAAGCAGAAAGCCCCGCGGTTGGCACGCTGGATTCCCCGTCCGGTCGTGAACTGGCTGCGCCGCACGATCCACGAGTCGGAAATCAACCATATCCTCGAACACTACTGGTCGCTGCCTCCGCAGGAGTTTATCCGCGCGGCCTTCCGCGAATGGCAGGTCACTTATTCGATCGAAGGACTCGACAAGCTCGCTCCCGGGGGCCGCTACCTCTTCGCCTCGAACCATCCGTTCGGGGGCATGGACGGCATGATGCTCGCTGACAAGCTGATCGACCGTTTCGGCGACGCGCGGGTAGTGGTCAACGACCTGCTGATGCACCTCGAACCGCTGCGCCCGCTGTGGATTCCGGTGAACAAACACGGCGCGCAGAGCGCCTCCTACGCCCGGAAGTTCGACGAGGAGTTCTTCGGCGAACTCCCGATCCTGACCTTTCCCGCAGGTCTTTGTTCGCGCTCGATCGGCGGCGAGGTGACCGACCCCGAGTGGAAAATCAGCTTCCTGAAAAAAGCCTACTCCTCGCAGCGTCAGATCGTTCCGGTCTTCGTCGAAGGGCATCTGTCGAAGTTCTTCTACCGCGTCTACCGGATCCGCAAGGCGCTGGGTATCAAGTTCAACATCGAGATGCTGTGGCTGCCCGACGAAATGTTTTCGCAGAAGGGGCGGCATTTCCGCATCGTCGTCGGCGACCCGATTCCCGTGGCCGAACTCCAGCGTTACGGATCGCTGCGCGAACAGGCGCTGGAAGTACGTAAAAAAGCGTATTTTTTGGAAAAAAGGCTCGCCGACCCGAATCAAAACCGCTAATTTTGGTATTTTTGCCCTGCCATGCAACAGAAAGAGAATACAGTACCCATCATCGAACCGGTCGCCCGGGAACTGCTGCTCGCAGAACTGACGCCCGCCCGCAAGGTGCGCGACACCCATAAGGCAGGCAATGAGATCTACCTCTTCTCAGCCGCCGAATGTCCCGCGCTGATGCGCGAGGTGGGCCGCCTGCGCGAAGTGGCCTTCCGCGGCGCCGGCGGCGGTACGGGGCAGGAGGTGGACATCGACGAGGAAGACCTCGCGGGCGACGGCTACTACCAGCTGATCGTCTGGGACCCCGCGGCACAGGAGATCGTCGGCGGCTACCGCTTCATCGTCTGCACCACGCCCAATCCCCGCCATCTCTCGACCGAACACTATTTCCGTTTCAGCGAGCGTTTCCGCCGGAAATTCCTGCCCCGGACCATCGAACTGGGGCGTTCGTTCGTGCAGCCCGCCTACCAGGCCCGCGGCAATGCCAAGAGCATCTACGCACTGGACAACCTCTGGGACGGACTGGGCGCGCTGATCGTACTGAATCCCAAGGCCAAATACCTTTTCGGCAAAGTCACCATGTACACGACCTACAAGGCCGTGGCCCGCAATGCGCTGATCTGGTTCCTGCGCCGCTATTTCCCCGACCGCGACCAGCTGGTGGAAGGTATCCATCCCATACGGCTCGATCTGGACGATCCCTATTACGAGGAACTATTCTGCGGCGCGACCTACATGGAGAACTACCGCATCCTGATCCAGCAGATCCGCGAGTTCAACGAGAATATCCCGCCGCTGATCAACGCCTACATGAATCTTTCGCCCACGATGCGGGTTTTCGACACGGTGTCGAACCCCGACTTCGGCGGCGTGGAGGAGACGGGCATCCTGGTGACGATCCGCGACATCTATCCCGAAAAACGCCTGCGCTACACCCGCTGGCTGGGATGGCGGGCCAATCTGAAACACCGCCGCGAGGAGTTCAGCGAACGCCTGCGCGAACATTTCGAACGCATCAAGAAAAAGCGGAACGCCTGAAAACGCCCCGTTCCCCTTACGGCCGCCCGGACGATCGGGCGGCCTGAATTTTGCATGCCGCGCAGTAAACCGCATATTTCCGCATTTATCAATACGGACAACTAAAAAACGCCTCGTATGAAACGATTCTTTCGCCTCCTTCTGATGCTGGGCCTCGGGGCCGGAGCCTGGTCCTGTGCGGACGACGGAACCCCGACGGTCAGCATCAACGGCGGGACCGATTTTCTGTCGCTCGACCACCTCGCCCGCAGCGGCAAGATCACCGTCAATGCTCCGGCCCCCTGGAGCGTGGCGCTGGCATCGGAAAACTACGGTCAGGACCAAAAATCCGACTGGCTGACCCTCTCCGCAGAAGACGGGCCGGAGGGATATTCCGAGATCGACGTGACCTTTGCCGAAAACCCGGGTCCTGCCCGCAGTGCATTGCTCCTTTTCACCTGCAACGGAAAGACCTCGGCCTTCACCGTCTCGCAAAGCGCGGGCGGCACGGGATTCGACGCCCCGGACTACTATTTCTACATTTCGGTCGGAACCATGCCGACCCTCTATTCGGGCCTGCACCTGCTTTCGCACGACAAACCGAGCTACGTCTCCTACGAACGCGCGAGCACTTTCGACGCCGCCGAATTTCCCTCCCGGGCCGTCGTATACCCCGTCGCCGACCCCACGGGCCATGCCACCAACGAGGAATTACGGGCCATGAGCGAGGCGATGAAACGCCGCATCCTGGAGATCAACGCCGAGAACCCCACGGCGGTCTTCGGACTCTGGGTCGACGACCTGCGGTGCCGCCTGGGCTACGACTGGTTCGTGGCGCAGGGTATCGACTCGGCGCGCGTGAAGGTGACGATGCTCTCCGACGGCACGGCGACCTACAACAATTTCCACAACTACTTCGGCGATGCCGCCACGGCCGAGCAGAACTGGAACGACTACGCCGCCGAAGTCGAAGCCCTCGACTGGGACCACGGCGGCCGCTATCCCGAGACCCGCGCCCCGGAGGAGTTCGCCTCCTACACCTGGCCCTACTACCTCTCGACGCGCCCCGACTACCGCCTGATGCTGCAAAACCGCAGCCTGATGGAGTCCTCCTGCCCGTTCATCACCGACCGGCTGGCCGAGATGAAGATGGAGAGCGTCCAGCCCTACGAGTTGTTGACAGCCCTTCCCGAGGCATCGAAACAGCAGTTCTACCGCATGGCCAAATTCGACTACGTCCGCTTCGCGGGGCTGTTCGACCTGTCGCCGAAGAAAAACCTCATCATTATCGGCACAAGCCACAGTTCCGCGGCAAGCGAACAGCAGCAGGCCGCCTATGTGGAACGGATCATACAGCAGTACGGCAGCGATTACGACATCTTCTTCAAGCCCCATCCCGCCGACAGTTCATCGGCCGGTTACCCCGACCGGTTCGAGGGGCTGACGCTGCTGCCGGGCCAGATGCCGTTCGAAATCTTCGTGTGGGCGCTGCTCGACAAAATCGACATGATCGGCGGCTACCCCTCGACGACCTTCATCTCCGTACCGCTCGACAAGGTGGGTTTCCTCTTCGCCGCCGGTGCCGACGGACTCGTCCGGCCGCTGAACATCCTTTTCCGCGACGCCGCGAACGTGGAATGGATTCAATAAATGCCCCGGCACCGAAAAAACGCCACCCGGTTCGGGTGGCGTTTTTTTCGCGCAAAAAAAATCCCCCGCCGAAGCAGGGGACCAGGCAAACAATCGTTTAACTAAATGATTTCGGACGGGAGGTTACCGGACAACCTCTCCCGACTGATTTTCGAGGCTTGCGTTCTTCTCCGCCTTCACCGGCTCCGATTTCTGCTCGGCAGGTTCCGATTCCGGTTCCGCGGGGGCCTGTTCCGGCTTCACGGGGTCGGATTTCTCTTCGGGAGCGGTAGGCTCCTGCTTCTGTTCGGGGGTGGTGGGATTCTCCTGCTGGGGAGTGTCCTGCTTTTCAGGCTGCTGGGCATAAACCATTCCTCCGGCCGTCAGCATCAGTGCCGCCATCATTACAATCGTCTTTTTCATAGCTTTAAAATTTAAAATGGTTGAACTTCATTCTCGTTAGCGGGTCGTCTTACTCGCGTTCCGACTTCTGAAAGTTCAAGCGGAGTGCCACGGCGACGCAGAACACATAACAATCTGATTTTCAACATAAATAACATTATACCAAAAATCGGAAAGGGTGTGGAAAAGTGTGGAAACGAGACGGAAAGTGTGGAAAAATTCCACAGCCGGAGTGTGGAACAGCAGCCCGGGAACGGGGAACGGAACAGACGGGAAGCCCCTTATTCGATACCGTAAAGGCGAAGTTTGTTGTAGAGGGTCTTGCGGTCGATGCCGAGCAGTTTGGCGGCCTGCGACTTGTTGCCGCCCGCCATTGCGAGGGCGCGGCGGATCTGCTCCTCCTCGGAAGCGGGATCGCGCAGCGAAAGAGGCGCCTCCGCGGGTTCCGCCGCCGGACCTTCCGTAATTTCGCCCGGCAGGTCGCGGCAGGTGATGTACTCGCCCGCAGCGAGCAACGTCGCCGACATCACCGCGTTTTTCAGCTGCCGCAGGTTACCCGGCCAGCCATAGGCGGCAAGGGCCGCGGCAGCCGCGGCGTCGAACCCGACGATCCGTTTGTCCAGCTCGCGGTTGGCCTGATCGAGAAAGAAATCGGCGAAGAGCGGAATATCCCCGCGCATCTGACGCAGACAGGGCATCCGCAGCGTGAAGGAGTTGATGCGGTGGTAGAGGTCGGCGCGGAACGTCCCGCGCGCGATGGCCCCTTCGAGGTCCTCGTTGGTCGCGGCCACGAGACGGATGTCGACGGGAATCTCACGGTTGCTGCCCACGGGACGGATACGCCGCTCCTGCAGGGCGCGCAGCAGCTGTACCTGCGTCTCGTAACCCAGATTCCCGACCTCGTCGAGAAACAGCGTGCCTCCGTCGGCCGCTTCGAAAGCGCCCGTCTTGTCGGCCAAAGCCCCCGTGAAGGCCCCCTTGACGTGCCCGAAAAACTCCGAGGCCGCCAGATCGCGGGGAATGGCCCCGCAGTCGACGGCCACGAAGGGTTTTCCGGCCCGCTTGCTTTCCCGGTGAATCAGCTGCGCCACATGCTCCTTGCCCGTGCCGCTCGCACCGTTCACCAGCACCGACATGTTGGTCGGGGCCACCAGCCGGACGTGTTCGTATAACTGCCGCGCGGCGTCGCTGCGGCCCTCGATGTAGTTGAGCGGCTGCTCCGAAAGGTTCCCGGCGGCACGCGCCGCAGATTTCGAAGCGGATTTCGCGGCCGGGGCCGCCTCCGCCGGAGCGTCCAGCGCCTCGCGGATTTTCTTCAGCAGTTCGTCGGGATTCACCGGCTTGGCCACATAGTCCCGTGCGCCGAGCTTCATGCACCGCACGGCGTTCTGGATTTCGGCGTAGCTCGTCATCACGATCACCGGCGCCGCCACACCCGCCCCCGCCATCCATTGCAGCAGGGCGATGCCGTCCTCGTCCGGCAGGCGCATGTCGCTCAGCACGAGCGAGAAGCCGCCCGCCGCAAGGGCCGTGCGCGCCGCCGCCACCGACGAGGCGGTCCCGACTCCGAAACCGCGTTTCGAGAGCCACGTGCGCAGCATCAGGGCAAAGGTAATATCGTCGTCGACAATCAGAATCCGTTCTTCCATAGGCTTCACAAAGATACCGTTTTTTCAGCTTCCGCGACAATCGCGCGGATTTTTTCCACCGCCGCCCGCAGTTCTCCGCAAAGGGTTTCCGGCAACGGCCCTTCGCACGTCTCGGCCCGGCGCAGCGCTTCGGCGACCTCCGCCGCCCCGAGCATCGTGAAGATCGGCAGCATCTTGTGCGCCAGCGCCTTCACCGCCGCAGCATCCCCCTCGCCGAGCGCCCTTTCAAGCCCCGTACAGTTCCCCGCCGTCTGTTCGGCAAACGAGTGCAGGATGTTTCGCGCCGCCTCGGGATCGTCCCCGGCATAGGCCGTCAGGGCCGTAAAGTCAATCCCGTCCGCCAACGGGATTTCCGGGTCCCCGCCCTGCGGAACGGTCTCCCCGCTGCCGCAGGCCGCCCGTATCGCCGCCACCAGCTCGCTGTAGGTGAACGGCTTGCGGAGGCATCCCGCGAAACCGCGGGATGTGAAATCCGCAGCGTCCAGATCCCCGCGCGCCGACACGGCGACCACCTTCAGCCCGGGGTCGACCCCGCGCACCGCCTCCAGCACACCGAACCCGTCGGCCGACGGCATCTGTATATCGGTCAGCACCAAGTCGAAACGGCTCTCGCCGACGAGTTTGGCGACGTACTCGGGATACTGACAGCTCTCGCATCCGACCCCCGCGCGGCGGCACATCGCGGCAGTCATTTCGAGTTGCAGGGGATCGTCGTCGACCAGCAGAACACGCAGTCCCGCCTGCGGCACAGGCTCCCCGGCTTCGGCGGGCGCACTCCCCGCCGCCTCGCCGACGGGGACCGATACGATGAATCTGCTCCCTTCGCCGAGGCGGCTCTCGAGCGAAATCGTGCCGTCCAACAACTTCACGAGACGGTCGACGATCGACAGCCCCAACCCGAAACCGCCGACGCCCTGCGCCGAGCTTAAACGCACGAACTCGGCGAAAATCCGTTCCTTCTCCTCGCGGCCGATGCCGCGGCCCGTGTCGCGCACCGAGAAGACCAGCCGCCCCCGCACTACGTCCACGCGGAGCGTCACCGATCCCTCGTCGGTGAATTTCAAGGCGTTGGAAATCAGATTGTCGGCGATCTGACGGATGTGAAACGCATCGCCCGACACCTCTCCCGCGGCGGCCGGTTCAGCCTCCAGACACAGTTCCAAGCCCTTTGCGGCGGCCGCGGCGGCAAACCCCGCACGGATGGTTTCGAACAGTTGTGCGGGGCTGAACGCCACGCAGGTGACCTCGATCTTGTTAATGTCCAGCCGGTAGAAATCCAGCAGACTGTCGACCAGTGCCAGCAGGTGTTCCGACGACTCTTTCATGTTGCGCAGGTAGAGTTCCTGCCGCTTGTCGCCCGTCAGCCGCGCGAGCAGGTCGATATAGCCCATCACCGATCCCAGCGGGGCCTTGATGTCGTGCGTGATGGCCAGCATCAGCTTCTCGCGCGCTTCCAGCAGGGACTCCTTGTCGCGGTTGGCACGCTCCAGCTCGCGGCGGTAGCGGTTGCTGCGGTTGATGTCGCGCCAAAGCATCCCGACGAACAGGAGCATCAGCACCACGGCTCCGGTGGCCACGCCGCCCAGGATACGCGACGACCGCCTTCGGAAAGCCTCGTTGCGTTCGATGCGCTGCATCAGGTAGGCCGTATCCTCGGCCTCGAAGTCCATGATCAGACGGTATATCTTCGTATTGACCAGTTCGTTGCTGTAACTCAACCGCAGTCCCTCCTGCCATGCATGGTCGTAGATGCCCTGCCGGTTGCTCGTGACGCTGTCCTGCAAGGCCTGCAACACCAGCACGATGGTGTCCTTCACCGCATCGACGGGAATGACCGGGGCGATGGTCTCGCGGCGCGAGATCACGAGGCTCGAATCGGCCTCCGGCGGACTGAACAGATCGCCCAGCCGCTGGAAAAAGCGGCGTTTGGCACGCGGCACGGCCGTCGTGTCCTGCCGTACGATGCTGCGGAACGGAATCGTATCGGCCATGACGGCCTCCCGGGGACCGATCAGACTGCGGATGTTCTTGTCCAGCAGGCCCGCCGTGGCCCCGGCGCGGATCGAACGGCGCAGGCTCACCGTGCGGCGCTCCTTGTCGGCGATCAGCCGCGTGATGCTGTCCAGACGCATCGTCTGCAACGAATCCCCGCCGGCGGTCAGTGCCCGGAGCGAGTCGATCGAGGCCCGCACGGTACGCAGTTCGCGCCTGTAACGCGCCTCGTAAGAGGCATATCCGGCGATCATCAGCTGCCCGTAGCTCTCGGCCTGATAGAGGTGGTAGAGGGTCCGGTTGACAGCGCTGCGTTTGGTGTGCAGCAGGGCGTAGCTGCTGTCGGGAGCCGAAAAACGGACCGCCACCCGGTAGACGTAGCCCACCGAGAGGATACAGACCGCGATCAGCAGGAGATAGCCCGCCACGATCTTCGTTTTGACGAATTTCGACTCCTTCACAGGCCCAAATATACGAAAAAGCCCGGAAACCCGCGTGCGGAAAATGCATGGCGGTACGATTTAATGCTTATCTTTGCGACGAGAGCTCGGACAAATCCGGCGCATGAAAACCATGAGAAAGCATTGGGTACTGATTACGATAACGATTGCCGCCGTGCTGGCGGCGGCTGTCTATTTCCGGTTCTTCTTCGTCTTCGGCGAGGGCGTCAAGAGCGGCGAACTGAACTACGTCGTCTACAAGGGCGTGCTTTTCAAGACCTACGAAGGGAAATTGATCCAGACCGGCATCCGCTCGAAAGCCGCCGGGTCGATCCAGTCCTACGAGTTCGAGTTCTCGGTCGAGAACGAAGCGCTGGCGCGCGAACTGATGCTGCAAGGAGGAAAGACGCTCGAACTGCATTACAAGGAGTATTTCGGGGCGCTGCCCTGGCGGGGCTTCACGAAGTTCATCGTCGACAGCATCGTCACCGTCCGTCCCGCGGAGCAGGGAATAGAATCCCTGCCGGAGCGTCCGTAAGGCTCCTGGTGAAAGCACGGCGAAAATACGCCCGACCGGTAAACGGACCCGCCTCCGACAAACGAAAAAACGTTGCAGGGTCTTTGTCTGCAACGTTTTTTCCGATTCTGGTCCGGGTTTTCTAAAACTCCTTGACCTTGCCGCGGTTCAGCAGCGGCAGCAGGAACGAGATGACCGCCGCCGAAAGCCAGAAGATCGCCACGGGACCGAAATCATAGTGTTTCACCCCGTCGGCGGCAACGGTGATGTTGGAGTCGATCAGCCAGCCGCTCGCCACGTCCTGAATCCCCGCAGCGATGTAGGAGGTCATCCCCACGACGCCCAGCGCCGCGCCCGTGGCCTTCCGAGGCACGATGTCCACGGCCATCAGGCCCCCCAGGAAGCAGATCAGCACACCGATGGCGATGCCGAACAGCACCATCGACAGCACATTGACCCACATGGCATCGCCCCCGTAGAAGAACAGCGCCAGCGCCGCGGCGTTCAGCACGCCGAAAATCAACGCCGGAATCTTCCGGTCGCCCTTGAACAGCTTGTCCGAAAACCACCCCGAAAGCACCGTGCCGAGAATGCCCAGCAGCGCGTTGATCGAGACCACCGAGATCGCCTCGACGTCCGAGAATCCCTTCGCCTCCTGCAGAAACAGCACGCCCCAGCCGTTGATCGCATAGCGCGAGATGTACATGAAGGCGCTCGCCGCGGCAAGAATCCACACCGCAGGGGTGCGCAGCACCTGTTTCTGAATCTCCTTCACCGACTTGTCGGCCGAAGCCGCCGGTTTCTCATGCGCCAGCGCCTCCACCGGAGGCAGTCCCTTCGATTCCGGGGTGTCGTGCAGCATCAGCAGGATCACGACCACACCGATGGCCCCGGCCACGGCCGACCCGAAGAACCCCGCCTGCCAGCCCGCAAAGGTCACGATCGAACCCACGAACAGGAACGAAAAGAACTCCCCGAGGTTGTGGCTCGCCGAGAAGAAACCGTAATAGGTTCCCCGTTCTTTGAGCGGATACCAGCGCGAGAGCGAGATGATCGCCGGGGCGGCGCCCATCGACTGCGACCAGCCGTTCAGCCCCCACATCACGGCGAACGCGATGAAGATCACAGCCGTGGGGATGACCGAGTGCATCAGCCCCAGCACGCCCATCAGCATGTTGGCCGCCGCAGAGACGATCAGCCCGGTGGCCATGAAGCGTTTGATATTGCAGTAGTCGGCGATGAAGCCGTTGACGAATTTGCCGATGGCATAGGCGAACAGCAGCGCCGAGCCGATAACGCCAAGCTGTGAAGCGTCCAGCGAACCGCTGTCGAGAATCGGTTTCTTCATCACGTTGAGACTCGTCCGGCAGACGTAGTAGAGACTGTACCCGAGCGTGGCGGCAATGAAGGCCTGCAGACGCAGGCGGCGGTAGTATTTGTCACGTGCGGCCTCGTCCATCTCCCGGGCGGGAGCGGGGGCGCTGATGCGGTAGAAGCGGGAAATACGATTCATCGCAGTCTCTTAATCATGCAGCCCGCGCGAGCGGAGGTAGGAGATCAGCAGTTCGGGTCGGTCCGTCTGGATCATCGTGGCACCCATGTCCACCAGCTTCCCGTAGACTTCCGCAGGGTCGCCTTCGAAGGCCGCATCGTCGCAAAGACCGCCGTTCAGGGTGGGCCAGAGCGAGTTCACCCACAGTTTCGAACCGCTTGCCACGACCTTGTCCATGCACTCCTTCACCTCGGGCGTGTATTCCGACCAGCAGACCTCATAGGCCAGCGGAGTGATGCCTTTGTCCCGGTATTCGGCGAAGAGCGCCTGCCCTTTGGGCTTGAGGATGTCGATGATCGGCATATACATCATGTTGCGCGGATGCTCGGAGAATTTCGCGGCCACGACATCCGTGCTGCGCTTGCCCTTGATCAGAATCTGCTCCGTGACGCCCAGCTCCTCCGTGACGCCCAGCACCAGGTCGTAGTACTCATAACCCTGGTCGACGTTGACCACGATCCGGTCCTTGCACACCTCCAGCGCCTCGCGGAGCGTAGGCATACGGTGCGTCGTCTTCACGCCGTGGCCCGTCTTCAGAACGCACCGCCGGATCGAGTCGTAGGTGATGTCGCACACACGGCCCTTGCCCGAAGTCGTCCGGTCGATCGTCCGGTCGTGACAGACCACCAGAACGCTGTCCTTCGTCAATTTAAGGTCCAGCTCCATGATGTCGGCACCCATGCCGATCACCGATTCGATGGCCGCCAAAGAGTTTTCCGGCCAATTGCGCCAGTCGCCACGGTGACAGGCCACAACGACATTTTTCGAAGACGGATTGTGAATCTCGGCGACGATCGCCGCAGCACGGGTGCCGGAAACCGGTTCGGTTTGCGTGCAGCCACAGAACTGGGAAAGGCTGGAGAGAAGGATCAGCAGTTTTTTCATGTTCAGAAATTTAAATTAGGTTAAATAAGGTACATAAAATAGCGCTCCGCAAAACCATGCGGAACACCCACCCGGCCCTATTTTCTGCGAACGAAAACCGAAATCGTCCGAAGGCCCGTACAAATGTAACGAATTTTCGTGCAAATGCAACACTCCCGGACAAAAAATCGCAGTGCCCGTTACGTATGCCGGGGCCTTTTTTCGTACTATATACAGACAAGGTCCCGATTTACGGGCAAAACCAACCGCCAAAACAAGACAAGACAAGCGAAACCCGAAGAACATCCCCCGCCCTAAACCGAAACCGACCACCGACACCGCCCGCCCTTCGACACAGGAAATTTCCGCCTCCCGGAAGTTTTCCGGGATGGAATTTGCCGTCTCCGAATCCCGCCCCTTTTCTGCATCCGCCCGGTTACGAACCATAACCCCTGCATGGGGTCCCGCCCGCCATACGGACGCCCAGCAAAGAGGTTTCTGAAAAATTTTATCGAAAAACGATAAATATTTTTTGATATTCAAAATTTGTTCCTATATTTGTCGCCGTAACAATCCAAAAACAAAATATCAGCGACTATGGATTTACTCACAGTAGAACACGTCACCAAACGCTACGCTTCGCACACGGCGCTCGACGACGTATCGCTCGCCATCCCCAAAGGCTCGGTCTACGGACTGCTCGGACCCAACGGGGCCGGCAAGACGACCCTGATCCGCATCATCAACCGCATCACGGCGCCCGACGCAGGCCGCGTGCTGTTCGGCGACCGGGAGATCGCTCCCGACGACATCTACCGCATCGGTTACCTGCCCGAGGAACGGGGTCTCTACAAGAAGATGAAGGTCGGCGAACAGGCCGTCTTCTTCGCCCGCCTGAAAGGGCTTTCGCGGCGCGAAGCCGTCACACGGCTGAAGCAGTGGTTCATCCGGTTCGGCATCCAGGACTGGTGGGACAAGAAGGTGGAGGAACTTTCGAAGGGCATGGCCCAGAAGGTTCAGTTCATCGTCACGATCCTGCACGAACCCGAACTGCTGATCTTCGACGAACCGTTCTCGGGCTTCGATCCGATCAACGCCAACCTGCTGAAAGACGAAATCATGGCGCTGCGCGACAAGGGCGCGACGATCATCTTCTCGACGCACAACATGTCTTCCGTGGAGGAAATCTGCGACCACATCACGCTGATCAACAAGTCGCGCAACATCCTCTCGGGCGAGGTCGACGAAATCCGCCGCCGCCACGGTTCCAATATTTTCGAGGTAGCTTACCGGGGCGATGAATCCTCCCTGCGGCAGGCCGTCGCGGGCCGCTGCGAAATCCTCGACGGCACGCAGGAGGAGTCGGTCTACCGGATGCTCAAACTCCACGTCGCCAACGACGCCGAGGTGCGCGGGGTCATCAGCGCCGTCAACGAGGCCGTCGAACTGCGCTCGTTCCGCGAGATCATCCCCTCGATGAACGACATTTTCATAAGAGCCGTGAACGGCTCATTATAAGAATGTCGTTCCGACCATACAGACAATCCCCCTTTGAGAAAGGGGACTTCGAAAACAAACGACAAACGACTTAATCACATCCTGTCATGTCCAACATATCCATCATCATCCAGCGCGAGTTCAACGAGCGCGTACGTAAAAAATCCTTCATCATCACCACGCTGCTGATGCCTCTGCTGATGATCGGACTGATGGCCGCCCCGGCGCTCATCATGCAGTTCTCGCGGGGCGACGAGAAGGTCATCGCCGTCATCGACGACAGCGGACTGGTGGCCCCGAAACTCGAAAGCGACGAGGAAATCCGTTTCGAAACCACGGAACTCCCGACCGAGGAGGCCCGCAAGCAGCTGACCGACAAATTCGGCGTGCTCTACATCGGCGGCGACATCCTGGAAAACCCGAACAACGTCCGGCTCTACGCCAACTCGTCGTCGTCGCTCTCCCTCGAAAGCAACATCACGGGGCAGATCGAACGCATCCTCGAAGCCGAGAAACTCAAAGCCTACAACATCGAAAACCTCTCGCAGATCCTCGACGAGGTGAAGACCTCGGTCAACATGCAGACCTTCCGCAACGACAAGTCGCAGGAGGAGGACACGCAGGCGCAGTCGTCGGCCGTGGCCACGGGCGTGGGCTACGTCCTGGGATTCATCCTCTATATGTTCCTGCTGATCTACGGATCGATGGTCATGCAGTCGGTGATCGAGGAGAAGAACAACCGCGTGCTGGAGGTGATGGTTTCGTCCGTCCGGCCCTTCGACCTGATGATGGGCAAAATCCTCGGCGTGGCCTCGGTGGCTATCGTACAGGTGCTGCTCTGGGGCGCGCTGATCGCCGGCGTCGGAGCTTTGGTGATGCCTCATCTGATGCCCGAAGACGTGATGGCAAGCGCCCAGGCCATGCAGCAGGGCATGCCCGACGCGGCTTCGATGTCCGACATGAATCCCGAGATGCTGCAGGCGGTGGCCGCCATGACCGACCTGGGCTACATCTTCAAAATCTTCGCCAGCCTGCTGCTGTTCGTCTTCGGCGGCTACCTGCTCTACTCGGCGATGTTCGCCGCTGTGGGCTCGGCCGTGGACAACGTGCAGGACGCTTCGCAGTTACAGATGCCCATCACGCTGCCGATCATCCTCGCACTGCTGATGATGTTCGTCGTGATCCGCGACCCCAACTCGCAGCTGGCATTCTGGTTCTCGATCATCCCCTTCACCTCGCCGATCGTCATGATGGCGCGCATTCCCTACGACATCCCGCTGTGGGAGGTCGTTCTCTCGCTCGTAGTGCTCTACGCTTCGTTCGTGGGCATGGTGTGGTTCGCGGCGAAGATCTACCGCGTGGGTATCTTCATGTACGGCAAGAAACCCTCGCTCAAGGAGCTGTTCAAGTGGATACGGTACAAATACTGATGCGCCGCGCCGCATCATCCCGACCGGACCTCGCCGACAACGGCAGGTCCGGTTTTTGCTGCGAGAAAACGTTTTTTCTGTTATCGGAATAACAGTTTCTTAAAATATTTTCATAAATTTGTCCCGAATTAGGACTTACCGGAAATCATTTCAACAAAATACTTAAAAATCAAACAGCTATGATCTCGATCGACAACTACGATTTCAAAGGCAAGCGCGCGATTATCCGCGTGGATTTCAACGTGCCCCTCAACGAGAAGGGCGAAGTGACGGACGACACGCGCATCCGCGCCGCCATCCCCACCATCAAGAAGGTGCTCGCCGGCGGCGGCTCGGTGATCCTGATGTCGCACATGGGACGTCCCAAGAAGAATCCCGACCCCAAATACTCGCTCGAGCAGATCGTCCCCGCCATCGAGAAGAACCTCGGCACGAAGGTCGAATTCGCCGGCGACTGCATGGGTGAGAAGGCCGCCGACATGGCCCAGAACCTCAAGCCCGGACAGGTGATGCTGCTCGAAAACCTGCGTTTCTACGCCGAGGAGGAGGGCAAGCCCCGCGGTCTGGCCGAGGACGCCTCGAAGGAGGAGAAGGACGCCGCCAAGAAGGCGCTGAAGGAGGGTCCGCAGAAGGAGTTCGTCAAGAAACTCGCTTCGCTGGCCGACTGCTACATCAACGACGCGTTCGGAACGGCCCACCGCAAGCACGCCTCGACCTACCTGATCGCCAAGAACTTCCCCAACGACAAGATGTTCGGCTACCTGATGGAGAAAGAGGTGAAAGCCATCTCCTCGCTGATGGAGGCCCCGCAGCACCCGTTCTGCGCCATCGTGGGCGGTTCGAAGGTCTCGTCGAAGATCGGTGTCATCAAAGCCCTGATCGAGAAGGTCGATTCGATCATCATCGGCGGCGGCATGACCTACACCTTCGCGGCCGCACAGGGCGGCAAGGTCGGCGACTCGATCTGCGAACCCGACATGTTCCCCGTAGCGCTCGAGATCCTCGAGCTGGCCAAGAAGAAGGGCGTACAGCTGGTGATGTCACCCGACGCGCTGATCGCCGACGCATTCTCGGCAGACGCCAACACCAAGGAGGCGCCGGCCAACGACATCCCCGACGGATGGGAGGGTCTGGACATCGGCACGGAGGGCAAAAAGGTCTTCCGCGAGCACATCCTGGGGTGCAAGACCATCCTCTGGAACGGCCCTGTTGGCGTGTTCGAGATCGACAAGTTCGCAACCGGCTCCAAGGAGGTGGCCCTGGCCATCGCCGAGGCGACCAAGAAGGGCGCCTACTCGCTCATCGGCGGCGGCGACTCGGTAGCCTGCATCAACAAGTTCGGCTTGGCCGACCAGGTGTCGTACATCTCGACGGGCGGCGGCGCGCTGCTCGAATACATCGAGTTCGGTGACCTGCCGGGCGTCGCGGCCATCCGCGACTAACCGGACATACCGAAGCAATCACAACGGCGGGGATTTCCGGTTTTCACGGAAGTCCCCGTTTTATCAAAACCCGAACGACATGAAAAAAATCATTCTTTTCGCAACAACGATGGCTTGTATGACAGCCTGCCAGAATACCCCCAAGACCCCGGCCCTCGACATGGCGAACTTCGACCTGTCGGTAGCCCCCAACGCCGATTTCTACGAGTACGCCACGGGCGGCTGGCAGAAGAACAACCCCCTGAAACCCGAATATTCGCGCTACGGTTCGTTCGACATCCTGCGCGACAACAACGAGAAGCGCATCAACGAGCTGTTCTCCGGCATGACGCAGCAGAAAGCCGAGCCGGGAAGCGTCGAGCAGAAGATTTCAGACCTCTACAAGATGGGGCTGGACTCGGTGCGCCTGAACGCCGAGGGCGCCGCTCCGATCAAGGCCGCCGTCGACGAAATTCTCGCCATCGGCGACCGCTCGCAGCTGACCGCCATGGTGGCCAGGCTCCACACCTCGATCGCCAATCCGTTCTTCGGCGTGGGCGTGCAGTCCGACCTGATGAACAGCGACATCAACGCGCTCTACGCCTCGCAGCCCGACCTGATCATGGGCGACCGCGACTATTACCTCGATCCCGAGAACGAGTCGATCCGCACCGCCTATAAGGAGTATCTGGGCAAAATCTTCCGGTTGTCGGGCGTTCCCGAGGCCGACATCGACAAAGCCGTTGCGGGCGTGCTGTCGATCGAAACGAAGCTGGCCGAGAAAAACTGGTCGAGCGTCGAACTGCGCAACATCCCCGCCATGTACAACCCCACGAAGAAGGCCGATTTCGAGAAGACTTACGACGCCATCGACTGGGCCGAATACTATAAGGTAATGGGCATCGGTGATTTCGAGCAGATCATCGTGACGACCCCCTCGGCCCTGGCCAACGCCAACGACCTGATGAAAAACGCCCCGCTGGAAGACATTCGCTACTACCTCGCCGCACAGTACATCGGCGCTGCCGCCAGCTACCTGAGCGACGACTTCATCAACGCGTCGTTCGACTTCTTCGGCCGCGTGATGTCGGGCAAGCAGGAGCAGAAACCCCGCTGGAAGCGCGCCATGTCGGTTCCCAACGGAACCCTTTCGGAAGCCGTCGGCGAGATGTACGTGGCCAGGTACTTCCCCGAGAAGGACAAGGCCCGGATGCTCGACATGGTGAAGAACCTCCAGACGGCCCTCGGTCAGCACATCGCCGCCCTCGACTGGATGTCCGACGCCACGAAGGCCAAGGCGCAGGAGAAACTCGCGGCCTTCACCGTGAAGATCGGCTACCCCGACAAGTGGAAGGACTACACGACGCTCGAAATCGACCCGGCGAAGAGTTACTGGGACAATATCGTCGAGGCCAACGCCTGGTATACGTCCGACAACATTTCGAAACTGGGCAAGCCCGTGGACAAGGACGAGTGGCACATGTCGCCCCAGACGGTGAACGCCTACTACAACCCCACGACCAACGAAATCTGCTTCCCGGCTGCCATTCTCCAGCCGCCGTTCTACAACCCCGACGCCGACGACGCGGTGAACTACGGCGCGATCGGCGTGGTGATCGGCCACGAGATGACCCACGGGTTCGACGACCAGGGCCGCAATTTCGACAAGGACGGCAACATGAACAACTGGTGGACCGACGAGGACGCCGCCGCCTTCAAGGCGAAGACGGACGTGCTGGTGAAACAGTTCGACGCCATCGAGGTTCTGCCTGCCAAGGAGGGCCAGCCGGCGATCTTCGCCAACGGCGCGCTCTGCCTGGGCGAGAACATCGCCGACCAGGGCGGCCTGCGCGTGTCGCACACGGCCTATCGCAATTCGCTCGCAGGCAAGGAGACCCCGGCCCCGATCGACGGATTCACCCCCGAACAGCGTTTTTACCTGGGTTATGCCACGCTGTGGGCGCAGAACATCCGCGACGAGGAGATCGCCCGTCTCACCAAACTCGACGTGCACTCGCTGGGCAAATGGCGCGTGAACGCCACGCTGCGCAACCTGCAGGATTTCTACGACGCCTTCTCGATCACCGACGGGCCGATGTTCCTGCCCGAACAGGATCGCGTAATCATCTGGTAACCGGCGTAAGACGCCGGCTTTAGGGCAGCGATGCCGGGTCATCGGAATTCCGACTCAACTCTGCGCCCGCCGGCTTAAACAACCGGGGTTAGGGACGGTAAACGGCCCCCGGAATTACGCTCCGGTTCGGCGCGCTCCATTCATTAAAAAAGACGGCTGGGAGTTTTCCCGGCCGTCTTTTTCATTCCCTTACGGCGCAGACCGCCTTTCAGCGCGGCCCGGCGGAGGAGAGCCGAAAAACCGCCCGCCGATGCATCTATTTTCGCATTTTCTGCTATCTTTGTGCTAAAGAAGGAACGATGACCCGACACAAGACACATACGAAATTTCCGTTTGCGGCGCTGTTTTTCACCGCGATGCTGATTTCCCCGGCGCTCCATGCCCTGAACATCCCGGACTACCGCTTCCACGCCATGCCCGAGACCTCTTATTACGGAGGCATCCACAGCATCGCCAAGGACAGCGTCGGACGTATGTGGTTCAGCGGCTACGACGCCCTGTTCATGTACAACGGCACGTCGTTCGTGCGGATGACCGACCTGGTCACGAGCCTCTCGCCGAGTTCCTACTGGTCCTACGGACAAGTGATCACGGACAAACGGAAGGGCCTGTACGTAGGAACCAACCACGGACTGCTGCGCTTCGACTACCGGAAGTTGGATTTCGAATTCGTCCTGGAGGGCAATATCGGCTCGGTCACGGCGAACGACGACGGGACGGTATGGCTGATCCGCAACAACGGCATCGAATCGTTCAGCCCCGGCCGGCAGCCGGCCGTGACCCGCTATCCGATGCCTCCGGAGATGTCCGCACCCGGACGGACGCTGACGCTGGTGTGCACGAAGGAGTACGTTTACGCCGCGTCGGGCGGCGATCTTTACCGCCTGAACCGGGAGACCGGACAGTACGCTCCCTTCACGTCCGTCGGCGGCGACAACTGCGTGATCCGCGACGTGGTGGAGTACAACGGGTCGGTATACGTCCTCACGCTCATGGACGGACTCTACGAATGCGACGGCAACGGCCGGATCGGGCGGTATTTCCGGCTGCCGCTCGAATACGAGAAATCGGCCGGCGCCAAGGAACTTTATCTCGATTCGCAGGGCATCATCTGGGTAGCGACACAATCGGGGCTGCTGTTGCTGGATCCGCTCACCGCCAGTACGCAGCTGCTGCGTTTCGACCTCCACTATCCCTACTCCCTGCCCAACAATTCGGTGTGGTCGATCTTCCCCGATCCCGACGGCGGGGTATGGGTCGGCACATACGGCGGCAAACTGGCCTACATGACCTTCGCGGACAACGGCGTGGACTATTTCAAAGCCACTCCGGGAGGTCTCAACCACCCGATAGTCAGCTGCTTCGAAGAAGACACGGAGGGCAATCTCTGGATCGGAACGGAGGGGGGGGGGAATTAACTGCTGGGACCGCCGCAACGGCCGGTTCGTCTATTACACGCAGGAGAGCCGTTGCGGCCTGACGTCGAATATGATCAAAAAGCTGTGGCACGACGAGCACAACCGGCTGCTGGTCTCGGCGTTCAACGGCGGAATGCGGGTCTTCGACGAGCGGCAGGGGCGTTTTTCCGACCTGCACATGAACCATCCCGTCTCGGGACAGCCATTGAGCGTCTATGATTTCGCCAAGGAGGGCGACCGGGGCGTCTGGCTGACCGACCCGGACGCCGAGCTGATGTACAAGGACGCGAGGACGGGGCGCGTGGAGGCGGTCCGGCTGACAGACGAACAGGGAAATACCGTCCGCATCCATATCGAAACGCTGTTCCACGACGAGCGGGGCGACCTGTGGCTCGTCGGGCACGACGGCGCATACGTCGTCGATCCCGACACACGGCGGATTCTGAAGCGCCATTACATCGGGGAGGCCCCCTATTCGGTCAACAACCTCTGTTCCTACTGCGTCACCTCCGACTCCGACATCTGGTTCGGAACCCGCGGCGGCGGGGTCAACCTGCTGCGCCGCAACGGCAGCTACGTCAATTTCAGGGACCGGAACGGCGAAGGGCTGGCAGGCAAAACGGTCTTCGGCATCCTCGAAGACACCCCCTCAAAAGATGTCTGGTTCAGCACCAACGACGGACTTTACTATTACGACCACGCCGACGGGACGATCCGCAAATCGCAGATCGACATCCCGAACCGCTGCGGGGCCTACTACGTGCGGGCGTGCTACAAGACCTCGAAAGGCGAAATGCTGTTCGGAGGGACGGACGGTTTCATCCTCTTCACCCCGGGAAAGATCAAATACAACGGCCAGAAGCCGAAAGTCTATTTTACGGACCTGCTGATCAACAGCCGGCCGGCCGTGCCCGGCGCCAAAAACTCGCCTCTGGAGAAAGCCATTTCCACGCTCTCCTACCGCGGGGGCGAGGGCGACGTGATCGAACTGTCGCACCGGCAGTCGAATTTCGAAATCCGCTTCTCGGCGAACAGCTACCTGAACGCCGGGAAGAACCAGTATGCCTACCGCCTGCTGGGGCACTCCGAAAGATGGTCCCTGCTGCCGCAGGGGCAGAAGGCGGTGCAGTTCTTCAACCTGCCCGCCGGAAACTACGTCTTCGAGGTCAAGGCCGCCAACAACGACGGCCTGTGGGGCGACGAGGTTTCGGCGCTCGGCTTCAGGGTGCATCCCTCGCCCTTTTTCTCCCGCTGGGCCTACCTCGTTTATGCGGCGCTGCTCTCGGCGGTGGCCTACTTCATCTGGCGGTATTTCACCAACAAGAAGATTTTCGAACAGCGGCTCGAACTGGAGCGGATCAAGGAACAGAACATGAAGCAGCTGACCCAGGCCCGGATCAACTTCTTCACGAATATCTCCCACGACCTCAAGACGCCGCTCACACTGGTCGTCGACCCGCTGAAACAGCTCAAGGAACACCTGCCCGCCGATGCGCCGGGCAATGCCTACGTGCACCTGATCGAGAAGAACGTGGGACGCATCCAGCGCATGATCAGCCAGCTGCTGCAATTCCGCGAGATCGAGAGCCAGAAGATCACCCTGAACCGCCAGCCGGGCGACCTGATCCGCTTCATCGACAGCATCTTCTCGCTGTTCGAGTTCTACGCCAACAAGAAGGGGATCGAGACCGGCTTCAACTCCCAGTATGAAAGCTTCTACACCAAGTTCGACCACGACGTGATCGAAAAAATCTTCACGAACCTCTTCTCCAACGCGATCAAGTACACCTCGGAAAACGGCTACGTCGGCGTAAGAATCTACCCGGCGCGGCAGGACCAGCGCCCGGAGTCCGCTCGGCCGGCCGCCGGCACCGAATACATTGCCTTCACGGTCACCAACACCGGGGCGGAAATCCCCGACGACAAGAAGGAGGCCATCTTCGAATCGTTCAACCACCTCTCCGACCGCCGTCCCCAATTCGAGAGCAGCAGCGGGCTGGGGCTGGCCATCGTCAAGGAACTGGTCGGCAACCTCAACGGAAGCATCACCCTCCGTTCGGGCAACTCGAAAGTCGCGTTCACGGTGGTCCTGCCCTTCACCCTCAATGCCGAAAAGACCGACAGCGCCGCCGAATCGTACGAATACACGGTCTCCGAGATCGACAACCTGCTGACCGAATCCGACGTCATGGCCCCCAACGACCGGCACGACCGCAAGGCGTGCAACATCGTGGTCATCGAGGACGACCCCAACCTGCGGAGCTACCTTGAACAGCGGCTGTCGAAGCACTACAACGTATACACCGCGGCAAACGGCAGCGAAGGCATCGCCAAGGCAGAGAGAATCTGCCCCCAGATCGTCATCACCGACCTGATGATGCCCGAGGCCGACGGCTTCGAGGTATGCCGCTCACTGCGCTCGAACATCAAGACCAGCCATATCCCGGTGATCATGCTTTCGGCCCTGGGCAAAAACACCGAAAACAAGATCAAGGCGCTGGAATGCGGCGCCAACGTGTTCATCGACAAGCCCTTCGACATGGATTTCCTGCTCAAACAGGTTGCCAATCTCATCCGGAACCAGCAGGAACTCAAGGAGCGTTACAGCAAGAAATACATCGCCGAACCGTCGAAGATCACCATTTCGTCGATGGACGAGGAGCTGCTGAAAAAGGCGATGAACTATATCGAACGGAACATGGACAACAGCGACTACAACGTGGATTCGTTCGTGTCGGACATGTCGATCGGGCGCACGCTCCTCTACCAGAAGATCAACGACATCACGGGCATGTCGATCAAGGAGTTCATCATGGACATCCGGCTGAAACGGTCGGCCCAGCTGCTCCGGGAGTCGGACCTGACCATCTCCGAAATCTCGGTCCTGACGGGATTCGCCAATCCCAAATATTTCAGCATCTGCTTCAAACGGCATTTCGAACTGACCCCATCCGAATTTAAGAAGAAATCCTGACGCGTACCGCACGAACGGAACCGGCCGGACCGAACCGACCATGAATATATCGTGCCTTCGTATCCGCCGGACCAGCTTCCGCATCTGTCCGCAGGAACCTTCCCGCCGTCGCCCCGCGCGACCGGCAGGGAGGTTTCATTTTGTCCGGACGAGCCTCCTTGCAGGCTTGCGCAGCACCCGCAGCGCCCGGATATGATCCTTTTTTTACCCCTCCGTACGAAATGGAACCATTTCCGAATAAACGACGCCCATCCGGTCGCCCTGTTTTATTGACCTTTGCGATACGGGGTTCAAAGTCCCCGGCATCCGCTTTTCCTTTGAAATACATAAAAATTTTAAAAATTAAAACCTGAAACCTATGAAAAGATGACCGGAAAACCACATCAAGCGACGAAGTATCTCTCGTCCGTCCAGACAATCCCTTTATAACGGAGATACAAGCACTAACCAAAAAGAAACCTTTTATGATAATGAGCATGTACAAAAAGCTTATAGGCAGCCTGACGATTTCCCTCTTATTCCTGCTGTCTGCAACACCGTCGTTCGCCCAGCAGAACGACGTCAAAGTAACCGGCACAATTACCGACGGAAACGGCGCCCCGCTGGCCGGAGTCGTTGTCGTGGTAAAGGACGGCAAAAGCAACAACGGAGCCGTATCCAATACGCAAGGCGTCTATGAAATCAAAGTTCCCGCATCCGCGACGCTTCTTTTCACCTGTCTGGGCTATGCCGACCAGGAAGTGAAACTCGGCGCATCGAACGTCGTAAACGTGACGATGACCGAGGACGCACAGTCCCTCGACGAAGTGGTCGTCGTGGGTTACGGTACGCAGAAGAAGAAGGACCTCACGGGAGGTCTCGCCGTCGTCAGCAAACAGACGCTGGAGATGGTCTCGACCAACAACCTGATGGACCGTCTGGTCGGCCAGGTCGCCGGTCTGAACATCACGACCGGCAACGAAGCGCCGGGCAGCAACCAGACCCTGCTGATCCGCGGCCAGAACTCACTGACGGCCAGCAACGACCCGCTGATCATTCTCGACGGCATTCCCTACTCGGGCGGACTGGCCGACCTCGACCCGAACATCATCGAGAACATGTCGGTGCTGAAAGACGCGTCGGCCGTGGCCATCTACGGTTCGCGCGGCTCGAACGGCGTCATCCTGATCCAGACCAAGCGGGGCTCGCAGGGCGAATTCCACGTCACCTATAAAACGAAGCTCGCCATCGCCGAGCCGATGCAGCGCATCGAAACCATGGGTCCCAACGAGTTCATCCGCCTCAAACAGGACATGGGCCGGCTCAAGAACAATTACAGCGGCGAGCAGCTCGATCCGCTGGTAGGTTCGATCATCAGGCCAGCGAGAAGGTAAACTACGCCAAGGGCATCACCAACGACTGGCAAGACTACGTTTTCCGCACGGTCTTCACGATGGACCACCAGCTGAGCTTCCAGGGCGGCAACGAGAAGACCACCTATATGGCCTCGGTTTCCTACCTGGACAACCCCGGCGTGGTTTACAACTCGAATTACCAGCGTACGAACGTCTACGCCAGCATCAACCAAAAAATGAACGACTGGCTGTCCGTAGGCCTCACCACGCAGTTCGTGAACCGCGAGAGCGGCGGTGCGACGCCGAACCTCGAACATGCCATCAAGCAAAGCCCCTACGGCATCTACAAGGATGAAACCGGCGCCTACTACGAGGAGCCGATGGACTACTCGAACCTGCCCAACCCGATGAAGGATGTCAACGCCGACCAGAAACGCACGGGCCGCAACTTCATGGCCAACGGTTTCCTCGATCTCAAACTTCCGGTCAAAGGTCTCTCTTTCCGGTCGCAGTTCGGCTACAACTACCGCAGCCAGATGAACGGAACCTACTACGGCCGCAACACCGTGACAGGTAAAAAGGTCGACGGCCGCGCCGAGCTGGCCAACAACCACACGACGGACTGGACGTGGGAGAACGTGCTGAAGTTCGACCGCGATTTCGGCAAGCACCACATCGACTTCACGGGTCTCTTCTCCATGCAGGAGGCCCAGTACACGGCCGCTTCGCAAAGCGGCGAAGGCTTCGTGAACGACGATTCGAGTTTCTACCGGATGGACGGAGCCGAGAACAAGATCGCCATCAGTTCGTCTTTCTGGAAAGAGAACTTCGTTTCGGGCATGTTCCGCGTGAATTACGGCTTCAACAGCAAATACCTCCTGACGGTCACCGGACGTGCCGACTCGTTCTCGGCATTCGCCGAAAACCACAAATGGGCCTTCTTCCCCTCGGCCGCCCTTGCCTGGCACCTCGGCGAGGAGAGCTTCATCAAGGACAACGCCTCGTGGATCGACATGCTGAAGATCCGTCTCTCGTACGGCGCCAACGGAAACAACGCCATTTCGCGTTACCAATCGCTCGACCGTCTCTACTCGACCAACGGCGTCAAGTATATCTGGGGCGACGGCAGCAGCGCCGCCAACTCGGCCTACCTGCCGAGCGACGGTATCGGTAACCCCGACCTGCGTTGGGAGACCACCTATACGGCCAACGTCGGTATCGACTTCCAGTTCTTCAACGGCCGTCTGGGCGGTACGATCGACATGTACCTCTCCAACACGCACGACCTGCTGATGTCGCGTACGGTTCCCATCATGAACGGTTACAGCAAGATTCTCTACAACGTCGGCCAGACCCGCAACAAGGGTATCGAACTGACGCTCCATTCGCAGAACATCCGCAAGAAGGATTTCAGGTGGGAAACCGACTTCACCTTCTCGCTCAACCGCGACCAGATCGTCGCACTGCGCGGCGACGGCAACGACGACATCAACAACAAGTGGTTCATCGGCCAGCCGCTGTCGGTCTACTACGACTGGAACATGATCGGTATCTGGCAGGAAGGCGACGAGTTCACGTTCACCGACAAGGACGGCAAGGAGGTGGCCCACCAGACCGGAGCCACGCCCGGAGCCGCCAAGCTGGAGGATGTCGACGGCAACGGCGTCATCGATTCCCAAGACCGCAAGGTGATCGGCAGCAAACAGCCGAGATTCACGATGTCGATGGGCAACCGTTTCTCCTACAAGGACTTCTATTTCTCGTTCCTGTTCAACGGCGTCTTCGGCAAATGGATGACGGACAACGTGGCCAATATCTCCTCGTATACGTTCGGTTCGGGCAACTACATCCACGGCGTGAAATACTGGACGCCGGAGACCCCCGACGCAGAGGTCGTTTCGCCGGGTTACCAGGCTTCCTTCAGCCACGGCTACTACAAGAAGCTCAACTACGTGCAGCTGCGCAACATCACGCTGGGCTACCGCGTCAACCAGAAATTCGTCCGCCGGATCGGTTTGAGCGCCATCGACGTGAATGTCAGCGTGAACAACGTCTGCGCCTTCTCCAACATGCGTCAGATGCTGAACTACGACAACACCTGGTTCGCATCGTTCCCGACCGCCCGTTCCTACGTGCTGGGATTAACCTTAACCTTCTAATCAAGACCTGACCATGAAAACGATGAATTATATCAAGATCGGCATTGCAAGTTCGATCCTCTCGATAGCTGCGGGCTGTACCTCCTTTCTGGAAGAGGAGCTGAAAAGTTCGCTGGCTCCCGACAACACTTACACCAGTTCGCTGGGCTTCGAGGTGGGTTCCACAGGACTCTACGCCATCGCCCGCTCGGAATACAACACCTGGGGTGAAAACGGCGCTTTCATGCACAACGGTGCCTGCGCCTACGAAGTGCTCCAGATTTCGACCGACCTCTGCCGCATGGGAACCGTCCGCGACGGTTCGCTGGTTCCGTTCGCCGAGATGACGCTCAACCCGTCGACGCTTTTCGTCGGCTCGTACTGGAACTGGGCCTTCAACCTGATCGGCTCGGCCAACGAACTGCTGATCTATTCCGAAAAGAACGACAACTGGGACTATCCCACCGACAAACAGCTTTACCAGGCCGAAGCCCGTTTCTTCCGGGCTTACGCCTACCGTACGCTGGTCTACCTCTACGGCGACGTGCCCTGGGTCGAGACCATCCAGAAGCCTTTCCTGCTCTCGTTCTCGCGCGATCCCAAGATCGAAGTGCTGGGAAACATCATCAAAGACCTGGAATTTGCCAAGACGTACCTTCCCGACAATCCCGACAATGTGAAGGAGGGTAAGCTCACGACGTGGGCCGCACGCCACCTGCTGAGCGAAATGTACCTGCTGCGCGGCGCCGAAGGCGACTACAAGCTGGCCGAAGAGAATGCCCAGGACGTGATCGACTGCCCGTATTACAGTCTGGTGAAGAGCCGCTACGGCAACGCCAAGAACGATCCCGGCGACTATTTCAGCGACATGTTCGTCGAAAACAACCAGAACCGTTCGGCCGGCAACACCGAGAGCATCTGGGTCATGCAGTTCCAGTACAACACGGTCGGCGGCGGCACGAACTCCGACGACTGGACCCGCCGCGCCTGGAACCCCCAGTACCACGCCATCGACGGCTTCGCGCTGGCCGACTCGCTCGGCGGCCGCGGCCTGGCGCAGATCTATCCGCTGAAGTGGTGGATCGGCGTCAAGGGAACCAACGCCACGACGGCCGGAGAAAAGGAGGGTTTCCCCGGGATCCAGGAAAAAGGCATCTTCGAAGACGGCGACATCCGCAACTCGGAGTACAACATCAAGCGTAACTGGTACTACAACAATCCGCTGACGCCCAACAAACTGGGACAGAAATGCCCCATCGACGACAAATCGTGGTCGCAGGCCCAGCTCTTCCCGGCGCTGAAAAAGTTCTTCTTCGGTAAGGAGGAAAACCTCCAGCTCACCGGCGCATACAAGGACCGCATGAAGTTCCGCCTGGCCGAGACCTACCTGCTGCTGGCCGAAGCCTACCTGCGTCAGGACATGCCCGATAAGGCCGCCGATGCTGTGAACGAGGTGCGCCGCCGCGCCAAAGTGTCCGACGTTTCCGACGAGGAGATGACGATGGATTTCCTGCTCGACGAGCGCATCCGCGAACTCTACGGCGAAGAGAGCCGCCGCTTCACCCTGGTACGCACGGGCAAGCTGCTCGAGCGCGTGAGGAAGTACAACCCCGAGGCGCGCGACCTCATCCAGGATTTCCACGTGCTGTGGCCCATCCCGCAGGCTATCCGCGACGCGAATGTCGGCAATTTCCCGCAGAATCCCGGATATGAAGGCTACGAAGGCTAAATAGCTTCGTTTCCGCCTCGGGGCGGATCAGACAAAAATGGTCCGATAGATTCCGGACCGTATCAGCAACCACGAAAAAAACAGTTATGAAAAAGATAAAATTTGCATGCAACCTGTCGCTGCTGACCCTTTTCGCACTCGGCCAGTGGGCTTGTGCATGGGACCCGTACGAACACGACAGCGACCCGGTCCGGGAGACTCTGGAGCTGACCGCCTCCGCCACCCAGATCGCTTTGGACGAAAACAACCTTTCGGCTACGGTACTGACCTTCGACTGGACGCCTGCGCGTCCCATGCCCGACGAGTACCTGGTATCCTATACGACCAAACTCGACCTGCTGAACAACAACTTCGGCTCCTCCACCGCCATCGAGACGAGCGAGGACGACGGAATATTCAGCCGCAGCTACACCTCCGAGCAGCTCAACAACTGGGCGAACGAGCGCTGGAAAGTGCCCGTAAACAAGACCTTCACGCTGGCGTTCCGCGTCATCGCGGAGTATGCGGGCGGCTCCACCTATGAAATGCCCGAGGTGCGCACCGTGGAAGTCACCGTAACCCCGATCAAGGTCGACGTTTTCGATGCCGACAAGGTATCGCTTTCCGGCACGGCGATCAGCAGCGTCACCGAGATCGAAAAGACGGTCGAGAATGCGAACCTCTATGCCTGGTACGGAGCGCTGAGCATCGGCGAGCTGCAGATTCCCGTCGAGCTGGAGGGCCAGACCTACTACATCGTTCCGAGCGACGGCAGCGGCACGCTGAAGGACGGCGAACTGGTCGACGTGAAGATGACGGAGACCCCTGTTTCGTGGAATATCCCGGCAGCCGGCAACTACCGTCTGCTGATCGACATGGAGAACAAGCAGGTCCGCATCTACTCTTCGGCAACCGACCTGAAACCGCTGTCCGTCACATTCCATCCGAGCGGCGCGGATACCAATCCCGAGACGACGATCGAAGTACTCGATCTCTACGCCTACGGAGCAGGTACGGACTGGGGCGTACGCAAACTCAACCTGAAGCAGAGTTCCGCCGACCCGCAGGTTCTGATCTATGACGCCGAAGAACACAACGGTACGAAACTTTCCAGCGGCATGAAGTTCTGCGTAGCCCAGAATTTCTCGGTCGGCGGCGTAGATTACAACCAGAACAACGCCTATTGCTTCACCTGTCCGCTGACGGCAGAAGGCAAGAGGCAGAACCTCACGCTGACTCTCGGCAAAGAGGGTGAACTGCACGGAGGCGCCGACGGAGAGACGCGCAACTCCTACTATACGATTCCCGCCGCAGATCTGCTGATCTTCGACCTGCGCCACGGAACGATCCTCGCCCGGAACAAATAACGCCGGAGCGCATCACTGAAAATATTGCCGTATCGGAATGAAGACTGGATTCCGGCCGACAGGAAGATACGGCAATATTTTTCATCTATTTCGCAACATCAATCGTAAAAACATGATACAAATGAGAAATCTGATAACCGGCTGTCTTCTGGCAGCGTTCCTTTGCGCCGGTTCCTGCGGCTGTTCGAAGGACAACGAAGGAGGAGGGGACGAGGGCGGCAAGGTCAGCGGCGTCACCGTAAAGCCAGCCTACAACAAATCGCAGGTGCTGCACAACCCCCTGAACGGCTGGGTGATGTACGTCAGCGCGGACTACGACCCCTCCTATTTCGACAAGGAGATCTATGTACCCCTGCTCGGAAAGAACGTAAGGGTGGCGGACTACGCCTCGGCCTGCTACATCCGTACGAAGTGGTCGGTGCTCAACCCTGCCGACGGACAATACGCCTGGAAAGACCCCGATTCGAAGGTCTACAAACTGGTCCAGAAAGCCCGGGAGCTGAAACTTCCCATCGCTTTCCGCGTCGTGGTGGACGGACGTGACCAGGGCGCCAATACGCCCCAGTTCGTCTACGACGCCGGAGCCGAATACGCGATGTCGGAGCCGAAATACCCCGACCGCAAGACCCCGATGCCGCAGGACCCGATCTTCCAGCGCTACTACGAGAAGTTCGTCGCAGCCCTCGCCGAGGAGTTCAACGATCCGGAATACACCTCGTTCATCGACGGCTACGGCCTCGGCAAGTGGGGCGAGGGCCACAGTGTGGCTTACAACAAGGATGACGTATCGGCCGTCGATGGGAACACGGAAACGGTGAAGCGCGAAGTCCTCGACTGGATCACCAAACTCTACGCCAAGCACTTCACGAAGGTTCCTCTGGTGATCAACTACCACCGCGTACTGGGCCATCCCACGAGCCAGGGCACGGCGAACCCGAACAGCGAGAGCCTCGTGGCCCTGGCCATCAGCAACGGTTACTGCATCCGCTCCGACGCCTTCGGCATGAACAACTCCAGCTGGGGTTACACTACCTGGGAGAAGGCGATCGCCGCACAATGGCGCTACAAGGTCCCCATCATCATGGAAGGCGGATATATCGTCAGCAGCCACAGCTACTGGAACGACCCGGCCGGCTACCGCCAGGGACACCCCGAAGACGTCCGCCAGGGCGAATTCGACGCCTCGGCCGAAGCCCGCGTCAACATGATGGACTTCCGAGTCGGCCAGGAGACCGAATCGTGGTTCAACGACGCCTTCAGCCTCGTGCAGCGCTTCGTCTCCGAAGGCGGCTACCGCCTCTATCCCGACCAGGTGATCGTTCCCGACCAGGTGAACGCCGGCAGCCGGGTCAAGGTCGCTTCGCGCTGGCGCAACATGGGCTGGGGCTATTTCCCGAACAACCTGCCGCAATGGAACTACAAATACAAGGTGGCCTTTGCTTTGCTCGACGCCTCGGGCAAGGCGCAGAAGGTCTTCGTCGACAAGGATTGCGAGCCTTCGACCTGGGTCGAGAGCAAGCCCTTCTCCTACACCTTCGAAACGCCGGCCGTCGATCTTCCCGCAGGGAAATATACGTGGGGCATCGCCATCGTCGACACCACGAAGGAGAACCGGCCGGCCATCCAGCTCGCCGTGAACAACGAAAAGACGGCCGAAGGCTGGGTGAAACTGCACGAAGTGCAGATCAACTAACATCTGAAAAGTCATGAAGAGGGTCGCATTACTTTCCGCAGCGCTGCTGCTCTCCGTCACCGCCTCCTTCGGGAGCGGCGTCCTGGTCGAGGCCGAGAGCTTCGGCGACAAGGGCGGGTGGGCCGTGGACCAGCAGTTCATGGACCAGATGGGTTCGCCCTATCTCATCGCGCACGGCATGGGCAAACCCGTGGCGGATGCCGTGACGACGGTCGAATTCCCGGAAACGGGAACCTACCGGGTCTACGTCCGGACGTTCAACTGGGTCGCACCCTGGTACGACGGGGAAGGTCCCGGAAAGTTCACCCTCCGGGTCGGCGGCCGGAAGCTGCCCGCGACGCTCGGCTGCACGGGCAGCGAGTGGATGTGGCAGTGTGCCGGAAAGGTCTCCGTCCGGAAAGGCCCGGTCAGCGTTTCGCTGACCGACCTTTCCGGATTCGACGGCCGCTGCGACGCCATTTACTTCACCACCGAAGAGGGCGACGTTCCCCCGTCCGGGGCCGCGGAACTCGCCGCGTTCCGCAAACAGATGCTCGGCATCCCCGCAACGCCGCAGGCCGCCGAATCGTTCGATTTCGTCGTCGTGGGCGGCGGTATCGCAGGCATGTGCGCCGCGGCAGCGGCAGCGCGGCTGGGATGCAGCGTGGCGCTGGTCAACGACCGCCCGGTGTTGGGCGGCAACAACAGCTCCGAAATCCGCGTGCACCTGGGCGGCGTGATCGAACTCGGTCCCAACGAGGGACTGGGCCGCATGATCCGCGAATTCGGCCACTCGCGCGAAGGCAATGCCCGTCCGGCCGAAAACTACGAGGACGCGAAGAAAAGCGCGTTCATCGCCGGGGAGGAGAACGTGAAACTGTTCTCCAGCTGCCGCGCCGTGGCCGTAAACAAGGAGGGCGGCCGGATCAAATCCGTAATCGTCCGCCACATCGAAACCGGGGAGGAGACGACGCTCGAAGCGCCGCTTTTCGCCGACTGCACGGGCGACGGAACCGTCGGGTTCCTCGCCGGGGCCGATTACCGCATGGGCCGCGAGAGCCGCGACGAATTCGGCGAAACGCTGGCGCCCGAGACCGCCGACCGGATGACGATGGGTTCGTCCGTCCAATGGTATTCGGTCGACACGGGCCGCAAAACCGCATTCCCGCCGTTCAGCTACGGCGTGAAGTTCGACGAATCGAACTGCGAGCGGGTGACGATGGGCGAATGGAAATGGGAAACGGGCATGAACCTCGACCAGATCCGCGACTTCGAGCGCATCCGCGACTACGGCCTGCTGGTGATCTATTCGAACTGGAGTTTCCTGAAAAACGGACTTCGGGACAACGCGAAATACCGCAACCGCGAGCTGGGCTGGGTGGCCTATGTGGCCGGCAAACGCGAATCGCGGCGGCTTCTGGGCGACTACGTCCTCAAACAGGACGACATCGACAAGAACGTCTTCCACGAAGACGCCTCGTTCACCGCGACGTGGGACATCGACCTGCATTTTCCCGATTCGCTCAACTCCGTGCGCTTCCCGGGCCGGGAGTTCAAGGCTGCGACCAAACACATCCACATCTATCCCCATGCCGTGCCTTACCGGTGTCTCTACTCCCGCAACGTGGACAACCTGTTCATGGCCGGACGGAACATCAGCGTGACGCACGTGGCGCTGGGCACGGTGCGCGTGATGCGGACCACCGGCATGATGGGCGAGGTGGTCGGCATGGCGGCCTCGCTGTGCCGCAAATACGACGCTACGCCCCGCCTGATCTACCAGAAGCACCTCGGCGAACTCCGCGGGCTGATGCGCGAAGGCATCGGCAGAAAAGAGGGGCTTCCCGACAACCAGAAATTCAACCAGGGAGCTTCGCTGAAAGCCCCGCGCGCACTGCGCAACGACTGAAACCGCGAATATGAAAAAACTACTGACACTGCTGCTTGCGCTGCCCCTGCTGTGGGGGCATGCCGCGGCGCAGGAGAATGCGAAATATACGATCCTCCTCACCGGAGCCTCCTTCGCCTCGCCGCAGAACGGCTGGTTCGAAATCGGCTGCCGGCAGCTGGAGGCCCGGGCGCTCAACCGGGCCGTCGGCGGCGAGTCGATCGCCGACACCGCCAACCGGATGGCCGAAGGCCGGCTCTGGAGTCCCGGGGAACTGGACGCGCTGGACGCATTGGTCATCATGCAGGTCCACAACCGCGACGTCTCCGCCACGGGCGGCCTGCAAGAGAAATACACCGATTACACGACGCCGTTCGACCGGAGCAACTACGCCGCGGCGTTCGACTACGTCATCAAACGCTATTTCAGCGAATGCTACGCGCTGAAGGACGACCCGAAGTCGAAGTACTACGGCACGAAATCGGGCAAACCGGCCGTCATCGTCCTCTGCACCGACTGGCACGACGCGCGGACGACCTATAACGCCGCCATACGGCGCCTCGCCGCACGGTGGGGCCTTCCGCTCGTGGAGTTCGACACGAACATCGGCTTCTCGAAAGACGCCCCGAACCCGGCCACCGGAACCCAGCAGAGCCTGCTCCACGCCCAGGACACGCAGACCATCGAAGGGGTGACCTACGGATGGCATCCCCAGCGGGGCGAAGACAAATACATCCAGCAGCGGATGGCTGCGATCTTCAGCGACACGATGCGCAGAATCCTGCCGGCAAAATAGAATCCCGACCATGAAACACACACTCCCGATCCTGTTTACGATGCTGCTCTGCGGCATGTCCGCCTTCCCGCAGGAAGGCTGTTACAGCCGGCTCCGGAACGACACCCTGACGATCGGCAACTCCCGGATCGAACGCCGGTTCGTCTGGAACGGCGGCAACCTCATGACGCACAGCCTGACCGACTTCTCGTCGGGACAGGTGTGGACCTCCCGCTCCCTGGCGCCCGACTTCAAGGTCACGGGCGACGCCCGAAGCACCGGCGGACGCTGCTCGACGAAGCGGATCGCCGAAACCGACATCCATCCGGCACGGCTGGAAATCACCGTGGAATTTTCACTGGGAACGCTCGACGTGCGGCGGGTCTACCGCATCTGCGCCGACACCCCGGCGATCGCCTGCGACACCTACCTCAAAGGCAGCGTCGCACAGCTTCCCGGCGGCCGGGCGGTCAACGCAGCCGACCGGAAGAACATCGAATCGACCGCCGACATGCAGTCGCAGCCGGTCACCGCGACCCTCGACCGGTTCAACCCCGGCGGGTTCCACTGGCACACGCGGATCGTGGAGTTCCAGGACGTCACGGACTGGAACAACAACCTGGTCTTCGAAACCGACGTCATTCCCTACCGGAAAAACAGTTACCGGGGCAACCTGCTCTTCGCCCGCAACGCCGAGAACGGCCGCGGGTTCTTCTTTCTGAAGGAGGCCCCCGCTTCGGGCGTGCAGCCGGCCTACGGCGGCGGGGACTTCACGGCGGAGTTCGGCGATTTCACGGTGACGGGCCTGGGCGTGACGGAGAAGGACCTCCGCGAAGAGGAATGGGTGAAGGCCTACGGCTGCGTCCTCGGAGTCTGGTCGGGCGGGGAACTCGAACAGTTGACGGCCCTGCGAAGCTACCAGAAAAACATCCGGAAACTGCTTCCCGGACGCGACGAGATGGTGATGATGAACACGTGGGGCGACCGCAGCCAGGACACGAAGGTGAACGAACGGTTCTGCCTGGCCGAAGTCCGGAAGGCCGCGCACCTGGGCATCACGCATTTCCAGATCGACGACGGCTGGCAGGTGGGCAAAAGCCCCAACTCCGCCGTGGCGAAGGGATCGTTCAAAAACATCTGGGACAACCCCGACTACTGGAAACCCGATCCGGAAAAATACCCCCGGGGGCTGCACCCCGTCGTGGAACTGGGCCGGGAACTGGGCGTGGAGATCTGCCTCTGGTTCAACCCGAGCGTACAGGACGGCTACGCCGACTGGGAGAAGGATGCGCAGGCCCTCGTCGACCTCTACGACGAATACGGCATCCGCACGTTCAAGATCGACGGACTGGCCATCCCCGACAAACGCTCCGAAAGCAACCTGCGGAAACTGTTCGACCGCGTGCTGGAGCGGACGGGCGGTCGAGTGGTCTTCAACCTCGACGCCACGGCCGGCCGCCGCGGGGGCTACCACATGTTCAACGAGTACGGCAACATTTTCCTCGAAAACCGTTACACCGACTGGCAGAACTACTACCCCTACTGGACGCTGCGCAACCTGTGGATGCTCTCCAAATACGTCCCCGCGGAGAAACTCCAGATCGAGTTTCTCAACAAGTGGCGCAACACGGAAAAATACGCCGGCGACCCGTTCGCCCCGGCCAATTACAGTTTCGAATACCTCTTCGCGACGACCATGGCCGGACAGCCGCTGGCGTGGATGGAGGCGAGCGGACTGCCCGAAGAGGCGCTGGGCATCGGCGCGCTGATCGAACGCTACAAAGAGGTGCAGCACGATTTCCACCGCGGGGTGATCCTCCCCGTGGGCGACGAGCCGTCGGGCCGTTCGTGGACAGGCTTCCAGTCGGTCGGCGGCGAGCAGGGCTACCTGATCTTCTTCCGCGAGCAGAACCCCGACCGGAAGGCCCGGGTCGAAACGTGGCTGCCCGACAACACGAAAGTGCGGCTGACCCCGGTGCTGGGCAGCGGGAAGGCCTCCGTAACGACGACCGGACGCCGCGGGACGCTGGAGGTGGAACTTCCCTCGCCCGACGACTTCGCGATGTACCGCTATGAACTGATCCGCAAACCGGGAAACTGACCCGATGCACATACGGAATACCGAACTACGAAACTCAATGACAATGAAAACGCTGACAAAATTCATCATGCCGCTCGCGCTGTCGCTCCTCGCGGCCGCCGACGCCGGGGCGCAGGAGCTGATCGCCAACGTTTACGGGCGCCAAACACAGTCGCTCAACGGAAAGTGGGACGCCATCGTCGACCTCTACGACCAGGGGCGCAAAAATAAGATCTACCTCGACCGCAAGCCGGAGGGGAAAACCGACTTCTACGAATATTCGTTCGACAACGGCCTGCGGCTCGACGTTCCCTCGGACTGGAACTGCCAGACACCCGAGCTGAAATACTACGAAGGCACGGTGTGGTATGCCCGGCGTTTCGACGCTCCGCTGCAGGCCGGACAGCGGCAGTTCCTCCATTTCGGGGCCGTCAGCTACCGCTGCCGGGTGTACCTCAACGGCGAGGAGATCGGCGCCCATGAAGGCGGTTTCACCCCCTTCCAGATCGAGGTGACCGGCCGGCTGAAACCGGAGGGCAATTTCCTGGCCGTGGAGGCCAACAACACCCGCACGCCCGACGCCATTCCGGCGATGGCCTTCGACTGGTGGAACTACGGGGGCATCACGCGCGACGTCATGCTGATCAGCGTCCCGGACACCTTCATCGAGGACTATTTCATCCGCCTCGACAAGGATTCCGCCGACCGGATCACAGCCGACGTGAAGCTGTCCGGCGCGGCAGCGGGCACTTCCGTCGGGATCGAAATCCCGGAACTGAACGTCCGCGAAACCGCCGTCACGGACGACAAGGGCACGGCCTCGGTGTCGTTCCGGGTGAAGAAACTCGAACGCTGGTCCCCTGCAAATCCGAAACGCTACCGGGTGATCGTCTCCTCGGACCGCGACCGGGTGGAGGAGCGGATCGGCTTCCGCAACATCCGGGTCGAGGGCGAGGACATCTGCCTCAACGGCACGCCGCTGTTCCTCAAGTCCGTCAGTTTCCACGAGGAGATCCCGCAGCGCATGGGCCGGGCCTTCTCCGAGTCGGACGCCGTGATGCTGCTTTCGGAAGCCCGTGCCCTCGGCTGCAACATGATCCGCCTGGCCCACTACCCCCAGAACGAATACATCGTGCGGCTGGCCGAGCAGATGGGCTTCCTGCTCTGGGAGGAGATTCCCATCTGGCAGGGCATCGACTTCGCCAACGGCCAAACCCGGGAGAAGGCCGGGCGCATGATCCGCGAAATGGTCACGCGCGACAAGAACCGCTGCGCCCTGGCGTTCTGGGGCGTGGCCAACGAGACGCAGCCCTCCGAGGCGCGCAACGCCTTCCTGCGCCACCTGATCGGGTGCTGCCGGGAGATCGACGACACGCGCCTGATCGTTGCGGCGTTCGATCTGGTGCGCTTCGACCGCCAGCGGCAGCTCTTCGTCATGAACGACCCGTTCATCGAGGAGCTGGACGTCGTGGCCGTCAACAAATACATGGGCTGGTATCACCCGTGGCCCCTCACGCCCGACAAGGCGGTGTGGGACGTGGCGCGCGGCAAGCCGCTGATCATCTCCGAATTCGGCGGCGAAGCGCTCTACGGCCAGCACGGCCCGGCCGACGTGGCCAGTTCGTGGAGCGAGGAGTACCAGGAGGCCCTCTATCGGGACAACCTCCGCATGTTCGAGAACATCCCCAACCTGCGGGGCGTGTCGCCGTGGATTCTGTTCGATTTCCGCTCGCCGTTCCGCTTCCACCCCACCAACCAGGAGGGCTGGAACCGCAAGGGGCTGGTTTCGGACCAGGGATACCGCAAGAAAGCGTGGTATCTGATGAAAGCCTACTACGACAAACACTAAAACCGACATGAAGAAACTACCGACATACATGGCCCTGGCCCTCCTGCTCGCAGGCTGCGCCGGCGGCGGGCAGAAACCGCTGGCGACCGTCGTGGACGAGGCGCTGGCCGGCGCCGAGCGGCAGACGCTGCTGATGGCCGAAAAATACAGCGCGCGCGAAGGCCGCCTGCCGCGCACGTGGGAGAACGGCGGGGACGTCTCGTCGGATTCGCGCTGGTGGTGCAGCGGCTTTTTCCCGGGCGTGCTGTGGTACGTCTACGAGAACGGCCGCAATCCCCGGGTGCTGGAATACGCCCGGATGTACACCGCGCGCGTCGAGCGGGAGAAATACACCACCGACAACCACGACGTGGGGTTCATGCTCTATTGCAGTTTCGGCAACGGGCTGCGCCTCACGGGAGACGAGTCCTACGAGGAGGTGCTGCTCACCGGGGCGCGCTCGCTGGCGACGCGCTTCAAGCCCGAAGTGGGGCTGATCCGCTCGTGGGACCACAACCGGGACAAATGGCAGTATCCGGTCATCATCGACAACATGATGAACCTCGAACTGCTGATGTGGGCCGCCGAACGTTCGGGCGACCGTTCGCTGCGCGACATGGCCGTCTCGCACGCCGACAAGACGATGGAACACCACTTCCGTCCCGACTTCAGTTCGTGGCACGTAGTCTCCTACGACACGATTTCGGGCCGGCCCCACCTGAAACAGACCCACCAGGGCCTCTCCGACGATTCGGCGTGGAGCCGCGGGCAGGCGTGGGGACTTTACGGCTATACCTGCATGTACCGCCTCACGGGCGACGCCCGCTACCTGCAGCATGCCCGCAGCATCGCCGGATTCCTCATCAACCACAGGAACATGCCCGCCGACGGCATTCCCTACTGGGATTTCGATGCGCCGGCCCTCGCCTCCACGCCGCGCGACGCTTCGGCCGCGGCGATCATGGCCTCGGCGCTGGTCGAGTTGAGCGGCTTCGTTCCCGCAGGGGAAAGCGAGGAGTATATGGCCTTCGCTGAAAAGCAGGTCCGCACGCTGGCGTCGCCCGAATACACCGCCCCGGAGGGCGGAAACGGGGATTTCATCCTCATGCACAGCACGGGAGCCTATCCTTTCTCCTCGGAGGTGGACGTTCCGCTCACCTACGCCGATTACTATTACCTGGAGGCGCTCACGCGCATCAAACGCAAACTGCAATCATGACCGCCGTGAAAAAATACGCGATGCTGCCGCTCTGCGGTCTGGCCCTGTTCTGCGCCCGGGCGCAGGAGCCTGCGATAAACTACGACGAATCGCAGGTCCCGGCCTACGTGCTCCCGGACCCGCTGACGACCATCGCGGGCAAAAAGGTGACCGACGCCGGGACATGGACCTCGGAACGCCGCCCCGAGTTGCTGTCGCTGTTCGAGACCGAGGTCTACGGGAAAGCTCCCGGACGCCCCGAAGGCCTGCATTTCCAGGTCTTGAGCGAAGACCGCTACACGCTGGGCAACATGGCCACGCGCAAGGAGATCGCCGTCTATTTCACGGAGAGCGACGAGCATTTCATGACCATCCTGCTCTACATCCCCAACAAGCGCACGGATGCCGTCCCGGTGTTCCTCGGGCTGAACTTCAAGGGCAACCACACGATCTGCGACGACCCGCTCGTCACGGAGTCGGTCTCGCGCATGAAACCGCGGGAAGAGGGCGGGAGCGAGGTCCGCGCAAAAGGGTTCCCGCGCGCCGCTGCGGCATCGCGGTGGCCGGTCGAAATGCTGATTGCCAACGGCTACGGCCTCGCGACGATTTACCGCGGGGACATCGACCCCGACTACGACGACGGCTTCCGGAACGGGGTCCATCCGCTGTTTTACCGCCAAGGGCAGACCCGCCCCGACCCGGACGAATGGGGAACCCTCGCGGCCTGGGCCTGGGGCTTGAGCCGCGCGATGGACTACCTCGAAACCGACGAGGATGTCGATGCCTCCCGCGTGGCGGTCATCGGGCATTCGCGGCACGGCAAAACGGCCCTTTGGGCGGCAGCGGCCGACACGCGCTTCGCCCTGGCGGTTTCGAACGACTCGGGATGCGGCGGCGCGGCGTTGTCGCGGAGATGTTACGGCGAGACCGTGGCCCGGATCAACAGCCTCTTTCCGCACTGGTTCTGCGAAAATTTCAAACGTTATTCGGGCGACGAGGCGGCCCTGCCGGTCGACCAGCACGAGCTGATCGCCCTCGTGGCCCCGCGCCCGGTGTATATCGCCAGCGCCGTCGAAGACCGCTGGGCCGACCCGAAAGGCGAGTTCCTCGCAGCAGTTCACGCCACGCCGGTCTACGAACTGTTCGGGCTGGAAGGGCTTTCCGGCACGGAACTGCCGGAAACCGACGCGCCCGTGTTGTCGGGACACATCGGCTACCACGTCCGTTCGGGCGGCCACGACATCACGCTCTACGACTGGCAGCAGTTCGTGAAATTCGCGGACAAACACCTGAAACGATAATCTAAAACAACACCATACATGAAAAACCGGTTTATAAAACTGCTTCTCGCGGCCGTGTTCCTGGGTTCTCTCTCCCCGGCGGCCGCCCAGACCCGCGAAGTGGACCTCTCGGGAGAGTGGAGGTTCCAGACGGACGTGATGGATTTCCGCAGGGGATCGCTTTCGCCGCGCTACAACCACCGGCTCCAGGAGACGATCACCCTCCCGGGCATCACCGACGACTACCAGATCGGCTACAAATCGCCCTACCGCCACGTCGACCGCCTGACGCGCGTTTACGAATACATGGGTCCGGCGTGGTATCAGCGCGACATCGAGTTCCCGGCCGAGTGGAAGGGCAAGTGCATCTTCCTCTATTTCGAGCGCACCCACTGGCTCAGCTCGGTATGGGTCGACACCAAGGAGGTGAGCCGCCTGGACTACATCAGCGTCCCGCACAACCACGACCTGACGGATTTCGTCACCCCGGGCAAAACGCACCGCATCACGGTCTGCATCGACAACCGGTTCCAGTACAACACCCACAAATGGAACCACGCCCACACGGAGTTCACGCAGATCAACTGGAACGGCATCCTCGGCGAGATGAAACTCGTGGCCGTAGACCCGGTCTACATCGACGACATGCAGCTCTACCCCGACGTGGCGAAAAAGAGCGTCGAGGTGCGCCTGAAAATCGACAACCGCACGAAAAAGCCCTTCGAAGGCAAGGCCCTGATCACCGTTTCGGGCAACGGCCTGCACGTGACCAAGGAGATCCCCGTCAGCGGCGACGCGGAGGAGGTCGGCCTGGCCGAAACCGTCACGCTGGGCCGGGAGGCCAAACTCTGGAACGAATTCAACCCGAACCTCTACACCGTGGAGTGCACGCTGCTGACCGGCACCGGAAAAGAGACCTTCGAACATAAGAAGTCGGCGACGTTCGGCATGCGCGAAGTGGCGCAGGGCCGCAACCACATCCTGCTGAACGGCCGCCCGGTCCACCTGCGCGGAACCGTCGAGAACGCCGTGTTCCCCAAAACGGGCCACGCCCCGGTCTGCGATGCCGAATGGGAGCGTATCATGCGCATCGTCAAGGACTACGGGCTGAATCACATCCGTTTCCACTCGTGGTGCCCTCCCGCGGCGGCCTTCCGCATGGCCGACCGCCACGGCGTCTACCTCGAAGTCGAGATGCCCATGTGGGGCAAGGACGCCGAGCCGGACGAAGCGCGCTACGACTTCTTCCGCCGCGAAATGCGGGCCATCCTCAAGGAGTACGGTAACCACCCCTCGTTCGTCCTCTACTGCAACGGCAACGAAATCACGGGCAACTTCGACTTCATCGAGGAGCTGACCGCCGACGGCCGCAAACTCGACACCCGTCACCTTTACAGCGGCTCGACGGCCCGTACGCGGGTTCCCTCCGACCAGTACTACGTTTCGCAGCAGACCAACAAAGGTCCCGTGAAGGTCTACGAAGGACGGCCCTCGACGGACTGGGACCGCAGCAGCGAATCGGACGTCGACGTACCGGTCATCTCCCACGAATCGGGACAGCGGTGCGTCTACCCCGACTTCCGCGAGATCGAAAAGTTCACGGGACCCGTCCGGGCGCGGAATTTCGAACTCTGGCGCGAAATGCTCGACGCCAACGGCATGCTCGACCAGGCGCACGACTTCTTCCGTGCTTCGGGCGCGCTGACCGTCGTGGAGTACAAGGCCGTGATCGAGGCGCTGCTCCGCTCGTCCAAGTCGGCCGGGTTCCAGCTGCTTTCGCTCAACGACTTCCCGGGACAGGGCTACGCCCCGGTGGGCATCCTCGATCCTTTCTGGGACTCCAAGGGGCTGGTGACGCCCGAAGAGTGGCGGGCCTTCTGCGCCCCTACCGTGGCGCTGCTCCGCTACCCGAAAAGCGCCTGGTTCGACGACGAGACGTTCACGGCGAAGGCCGAAGTCTACAACTTCGGCGCGGCGGCGCTCAAAAATGCGAAAATCCGTTGGTCGGTCACCGACGGCAACGGGAAAACCATCGCCAAGGGCAGTCTGAAATCGCAGACCGTAGGCATCGACGGCGTCTTCCCCGTCGGGGAGTTCTCCGCTCCGCTCGGCAAGGTGCGCGGCCCGCAGCAACTCACCGTGCATCTGAACGTCGGCGAGACGATCGGCAACAGCTGGAACATCTGGGTCTACCCGCGAAACCCGTCGCTGATGCAGTCGGACGCCGAGGTGCTCTACACGACGGAGTTCGGCGAGCAGGCCAGACAGTACCTCGCCGCAGGTAAGAAGGTCGTCCTGACCCCTGCGCCGAACAAGGTCAAGGGGCGTAAATCGACCTTCCACAACCATTTCTGGAACCCGATCATGTTCGCCTGGGCGCCCATGACCATCGGCTGCCTGATTCATGCCGACGAACCGGTGTTCGCCGACTTCCCGACCTCCTTCCACACCGACTGGCAGTGGTGGGACATCCTGGAGAACGCCAAGGTGATCGAGATGCAGGCGGCCCCGCGCCAGCTGCGGCCCTTCATCCAGGTCATCGACAGTTTCGACAACAACGAAAAACTCGGCATCGGCTTCGAGGCCCGGGTGGGCGGCGGCAAACTGCTCGTTCTGGCGGTCGACACGAAAAAGAAGATGGACGAACGCCCAGCGACGCGGCAGCTGCTCGAAAGCATCGACAACTACGTCCGCAGCGACCGGTTCGCTCCCGAGGTCACGCTCGACGAGTCGTTCATCGCCTCCTTCATGCGCTAAACCGTAAACCATGAAAAAGACAGTCCTTCTGCTCTGCGGCCTCTCCCTCGGCATGCTCCGGGGAGGGGCGCAGGAGCTGAAAATGACCGAATCCGCCCCTCTGACGCAGGTTTACGGCGAGATCAGCGAATCCGACGAACTGCTCCCGATGAACGATGTGGGAGTGGAATTCGGATACGTCCTCTACGAGGCTGCGGTCACCGTTCCCGAAGGGGAGGCCCTGCTGGAACTGGAAAACGTGCGCGACTACGCCACGGTCTACGTGGACGGGAAGTTCCAGGGAACCGTGACAGACAACCGCAAGACGCTGGAACTGACGGCGGAGCCGGGTCTCCGGACCCTGTGCCTCTACGTGGAAAACATCGGCCGCATCACCTACGGTCCGGAGATCCTCGACAATTCGAAGGGGCTGTTCGGCAGCGCCCGCCTCGGCGGCGGGGAGATCTCGGGCTGGAAGATCACGCCGCTCGAAGTGCGCGACGCCGACCCCGAGGGCCTCGCGTTCGAACCGCTCGGCGCGTGCGGCGAACCCTGCTTCCGGCGCGGGCATTTCGACTGCGCGGCCGAAGGCGACGTCTACCTCGACGTCTCGGGATGGGGCATGGGCGAAGTGTGGATCAACGGCCGCTACCTCGGCTCGTTCTGGGACGAGGAGAAACAGCAGTCGATCCTGATTCCCGCGGGCGTCCTCACGCCGAAGGGAAACCGTATCGTGGTTTTCGACATCAAGAACGACGACCCCGCCTCGACAATGCGCCTCTCGGAAAAACCCGTGTTCAAATAACAAGCAAAACCGATGAAGAAAATAACCGTTATCACCCTGCTGCTGGCCGCCGCCCTCGGGGCGCAGGCCCGGAACGGGAGCGGAAAGCCCGCCTACAAGGACGCCGGACGCCCCGTCGAAGAGCGCGTCAGCGACCTGCTGTCGCGAATGACCCTCGAAGAGAAGATCATGCAGCTCAACCAGTACACACTGGGACGCAACAACAACGTCAACAACGTGGCCGACCCGGTGGACGAAATCCCCGCGGAGATCGGCTCGCTCATCTATTTCGACACGTCGCCCCAACTGCGCAACCGGCTCCAGAAAAAAGCCATGGAGCAGTCGCGGCTCGGAATCCCCGTGCTGTTCGGCTACGACGTCATCCACGGCTTCCGCACCACTTACCCCATTTCGCTGGCCCAGGCCTGCTCGTGGAATCCCGCACTGGTAAAGCAGGCCACCGAAGTGGCCGCACAGGAGGCGCGGATGTCGGGCGTCGAATGGACCTTTTCGCCGATGATCGACGTGGCGCGCGACGGCCGCTGGGGCCGCGTCTCGGAAGGCTACGGCGAAGACCCCCATGCCAATGCCGTCTACGGCGCGGCGGCGGTCGAAGGCTACCAGGGCGGCGACCTCTCGGACGGCCGCCGCGTAGCCGCCTGCCTCAAGCATTTCGTCGGCTACGGCGCTTCGGAAGCAGGCCGCGACTACGTCTACACCGAAATCTCGCGGCAGACCCTCTGGGATACCTATATGCCGCCTTACCTGGCGGGCATCGAAGCCGGGGCCGCCACCGTGATGAGCTGTTTCAACGACATCAGCGGAACGCCCGGCACAGCCAACCCCTACATCCTGACCGAGGTGCTCAAGGAGCGCTGGAAATACGACGGATTCGTCGTCTCGGACTGGGCCGCCATCGAGCAGCTGCGTTCGCAGGGCGTGGCCGCCGACCGGAAGGAGGCCGCCGAAAAGGCCTTCAACGCGGGTGTCGAGATGGACATGATGAACCGCTGCTACGACGCCCATCTGGCCGACCTGGTCCGCGAGGGCAAGGTTTCGCAGGAGCGGCTCGACGACGCCGTGCGGCGTGTCCTGCGGCTGAAATTCCGGCTGGGGCTGTTCGAAAAACCCTACACCCCGGAGTCGGAGGAAACGGACCGGTTCCTGCTTCCCGCAAGCCTCGCCGTCGCAGAGCGGCTCGCCGAGGAGTCGATGGTGCTGCTGAAAAACGAGAACAACACGCTGCCGCTGAAAGCCGTCCGCCGGATCGCGGTCATCGGCCCGATGGCGCAGAACCGGCTGCACCTGCTCGGCTCCTGGTCGGCGCACGGCCGGGAGGAGGACGCGGTGAGCGTCTTCGCCGGGCTGGAAAACGAATACCGGAACCGTGCGGAACTGCTCTACGCCCGGGGCTGCGACTTCGACGGCGAGGACCGCTCCGGATTCCGGGAGGCCGTCGCCGCGGCCTCGGAAGCCGACGTCGTGGTCCTCTGCCTCGGGGAGAAGAAGAACTGGAGCGGCGAGAACGCCTCGCGGTCTACGATCGCGCTTCCCGAAATCCAGGAACAGCTGGCCGCCGAACTCGCAAAGACCGGAAAACCGGTCGTGCTGGTCCTGTCGAGCGGACGCCCGCTGGAACTGCGCCGCCTCGAACCGCTGTGCGGGGCCATGGTGCAGATGTGGCAGCCCGGCATCCGGGGCGGAAATCCCCTCGCGGGGATTCTGTCGGGGAGGATCAATCCCTCGGGCAAACTCGCCATGACGTTCCCCTACTCCACCGGGCAGATTCCGATCTACTACAACCGCCGCCAGAGCGGCCGCACGCACCAGGGCAAATACCAGGACATTCCCAGCACGCCGCTGTATGAATTCGGTCACGGGCTCAGCTACACGACGTTCGAATACGGCGATCCGAAGTCTTCCGCGACGACCCTCCGCCGCGGGGAAAAGGCGACGGTGACGGTAACGGTGACCAACACCGGCGGCATGGACGGCTCCGAGGCGGTCCTCTGGTTCGTCTCGGACCCCGTATGCCGGATTTCGCGGCCGGTGCGGGAGCTGAAACACTTCGAGAAACAGCCGATCCGCCGCGGCGAAACGCGCACGTTCCGCTTCGAGATAGACCCCGAAAGGGATTTGAGTTTCACGGACGGCGACGGCAACCGGTTCCTCGAACCGGGCGACTACTTCATCCTCGTAAAGGACAAAAAGGTGAAACTGACGCTGACGGACTGACCTCCGTTTCCATTAAAAAACAGAGCTGTAACCCGAAAAGTTACAGCTCTGTCCGTATCAGGCCGCAGCCGCCCGGAAAACGGGACTTATCCGCCGATTCGCAGAAAGACCTTCCTCCCCTCACAGACCCTTTGTCCACACGGGCACGGGCTGGGGCGAGGTGGTCGGGCCGAAGACCTTCAGACGACCGTCCCCGGTTACCTCCATCGGGTCGATGAAGACCATGCGCGCATCGCCCGTCGGGGCCGTCCGGCCGTGGTAGACGCAGTACATCCCTCCGCCGGGAAGCTTCAGCACCATATTGTGCCCGGTTCCCGTGACTTCGCCGCCCTTGTCCGCATTCTTTTCGAGGACCGGATTGTCCGACGATTTCACGAAGGGACCCAGCGGCGAGTCGGCCGTAGCATAGCCCACCGCATAATACTGCCCGCCGTAGAAGTTGGCGGAATACATCATGTAATACGTCCCGTTTTCCTTGAAGGCGTACGACCCTTCGGTCCAGCGCCGGTTGACCTCTCCGGCGGTAACCGAACGGCTTTCCCACTCGGTTTGCGGATCGGAGGCAGACTGCGGGGGCGTCAGCAGCGCGACCGGCTCGCCGATGACACCGCTGAAATCGGGCTTCATCTCCACACCGTATACCCAGCTCTCCTCGATCTCGTCGAAAAGCCCCTTGTCGCGCGCCCATGCCGAAAGTTCGCTTTCGACGGGATGCTTGTAACAGCAGCGCGAATAATAGAGATATACCCGGCCGTCATCGTCCCACAATACGTTGGCGTCGATCACCGGATAGCCGGGATCGAACACCGGACGGTCATACAGGTCGGAAAAGGGTCCCGACGGCGAATCGGCGACCGCCACCCCGATGCGGAACGTTTCGAGGTCGCCGTTCGGGTTATGCCGCCAGTTGGCGCTGAAAAACAGGTAATACCGCCCGTCGCGTTCGTACACTTCGGGGGCCCAGAAACAGTCAGTTCCCCAGGCCGAGGCATTGCCGTCGTAGACGACATCGCCCTTTTGCCAGGTAACGAGGTCATCCGAGACGCAGACACGAAAACCTTTGATGTCGCCGCTCGTTCCGTACATATAGAATTTTCCGTCGGCGGCGTGGAGGACGAACGGGTCGCCGAACGCTACGTCGAGCGGATTACGATAGGCAGGCGAGTCGCATCCGAGCAGGATCGCCGGCAGGAAGAAGATAAGCAGTTTTTTCATACGGGTTATTTTGAACAGTTTGAATCCGTCGTAAAATGCCATTTGGCACACACCCGACAAAATTATTCGTTTTATCCGATTTTCAGCCATGCCCGCCACCCGTCCGGCTGCAATTGATCAAAGAGTTATACATTCTGGAAATATTTTTCCATTTTGCTGCGGCTGCCGGATGGAGACCGACCCCGGATACTCACCGGCTTTGACCGCCGAATAAACGGCGCCCGGATGCGGCACTTGCATCCGGGCGTCATCTTTACAGGGGAAGGCAGGATCGGCCCCGCGATCAGTAGAACGTTCCTTTCGGGGCGAAAATCGCATACCCGAAATTGAAGGTCAGGTACATGTTGCGCCAGTTTTTCAGGTCGTATTTCGTCAGCGCGAGGCTCACGGGACCGATCGGCGTGTGGTAGACCAGCGACGCCTCGGCGATATAATGCCAGCGTTCGTCTGCATTCCCCAGGGGGTTGAAGTCCCGTTTTTCGCGGAACATGGTGTAGAATCCCGTCCGGAAGAAGCAGTTGGGCAGCAGGTCGAAGGTCGGCATCAGGCCCCACGCCGCGAAGCGCTTGCCCCGGAAATCGGGCATGTAGACCATCCGGGCATGCGGCACGGGCGCATAATCGGGCATCGACATCAGCGTCGCGGATTCGGTCCGGAACTGCGGGTGGTTGGTCCACACGGCATCGACGTTGAGTCCCAGCGAAAACCATCTGCAACCTGGCATGTCGAAGAACTTGTCCCACGTGAAACGCGCCCCGACCCACTGGCGGGTCCTGCGCACGACGAACCGGTCCGCGTCGTAGGGCTGGTATTTGTCGCGTCCTCCGACATAGATGGCCGAAAGGTGCAGTTCGGAGCCGCGGCGGGGATAGAGGAACTTGTCGAGCGTGTTGCGCGCCAGTCCGGCCCGGATGCCGAAAAACGAGAAGCGCGAGTGGTCGGTGTCGTCGGCGAACAACACGTCCGAATCGTAGCGGTAGTTGACGTGCCCGGCGTTGAGGCGCAGAGTGAAGACGCTGCGGTGGGTCAGCGGCACGCCGGCGCCAGCCGAGAAGAAGCTCTCGCTGTTCTTGACCTGCTGGGCGTTGCGGACCCGGGTGACGTTGCCGAAATAGCCGTGGCGGAAATTCCGGACCGCGAAATTGTAGGAGTAATCGAGGAATATCGGCTTCCACGCGTAGAAATCCGTCCGGCCTCCGATCGCTCCCCACGTGTAGATGGGTCCCAGGTAGAGGTCTGCGCCCAACTGCTGCGCGACGCGGCCGATGGTCTTGTAATTGATGCCGATATAGGCCTGGTTGAAGGCCGTCGAGGAGATGTTTCCCCCGAAGGTGATCTTGAAATTGGGGCGCGTGCCGAACTTGGCCTCGAACGAATAACGTTCCCGGACGGAGTCGTAGCGCACGGTGGGGAAGTCCATCGTGAAATCGCCGCCGGCAAGCACCTCGAAGATGTTGTCCCGCAGTTCGGTGAAGCCCATCGGCCGCTGGATGCCCGGCGTACGGCGGTCGACCTGCACGAAATCGCGGATATACTCCCGCTGGGCGCGCTTCAGCCCTTCGAGTTTGTAGTCGTCGAAGACCAGCGGCGGACACTTGGCACGGAACGCCTCGCGGCGTCCGGCATAGTAGGCCGAGTCGCGGCGTTCGGCGACCTTCTCCAACAGTTGCGGCATGGCCGCCATGGCGTCCTCGTAACCCATATCCATGATGGCGCCGGCCTGGTCGAAGTCGAGCATGTTGACCCCCACGGCGCGGCGGATCGTGACGCTGCGCTCCTCGGGCAGCGTGTAGTCGGTATCGTGCATGGCCAGCATGAAGGCCTGGTCCATGATGTTGCTGTCCTCGCTGGGCGGGGTGTTGCCTTCGGTGCAGATCGAGCCGACGATCAGATCGGGCCGGAAATCGGCGTCAAGGGGTTTCCACGGAAAGTTGTCGTAGATACCGCCGTCGTACAACAGCATCGAGTCCTTCACCATCGGCTTGAACACCAGCGGAATGGACATCGACGAGCGGACCGCCTCGCTCAAATCCCCCTCGCGCATCACCACCGGTCCGCGGTGGTTCAGGTCGCTGGCCACGCAGAGGAAGGGAACCATCAGGCGGTCGAAATCGCCGTCCGCGGCGGCCGTCGCCGGGGCGAACAGCTCCGTGAGGGCCATATCGATCTGTGTCGAGGAGATCAGGTTCCGGGGCACGCGCAACCGTTTCCCGGAGGGACTCTCGACATCGATGCGCAGGCTCAAAAACGCGGGATTGCTCCCCACCTGCCGGTAATAGGCCATGTATTTGTTGGGGTCGATGCGCCCCGAGACCCACTCCTTGACCACACCCGAGTCGACGATCGCACGCATCTCGGCCGGGGAATATCCAGCGGCGTACATCGCGGCGATGATCGAACCCATCGAGGTCCCGGCCACATAGTCGATCGGCACGCCGTTCTCTTCGAGCGCCTCCAGGACGCCGATGTGGTAAAGCCCCTTCGCGCCGCCGCCGCTCATCACGACCCCTACCTTCTGGGCCGCGGCAGGGAGCGCCACCAACAGCAGCATCCCGACAAATGAGCCGATTTTACGCAACATATCTCAATTTTTTTATAACTTTGCACGTTACTACGATGTCGTTCAAAAGTAGACAAAAAAGAAACACGATCAAAATATGACTGACAAAATCAACGAACTCCTGCGACGTGTCGAGGAGTTTAAGCCGAAAGCCGCCGCCGAAATCGAGGAGTTCCGCATCCGGATCCTCGGCAAGAAAGGCGAGTTGACCGCCCTGATGGAGGAGTTCAAGACGGTAGCCCCCGAACTGAAACGCGAACTGGGCCAGCAGTTGAACCGCCTCAAAAACGAGGCCACGGAGCGCATCAACGCGCTGCGCGAGCAGTTGCAGAACGCCGCGGCCGACGAAGCCTCGTCGTCGGGCGACCTGACGCGCCCCGGCACGGCCGAACACCTCGGTTCGCGCCACCCGATCTCACTGGTGAAAAACCAGATCGTCGAGGTCTTTTCGCGGCTGGGCTACACCGTGGCCGACGGACCCGAGATCGAGGACGACTGGCATGTGTTCTCGGCCCTGAACTTCCCGCCCGAGCACCCGGCACGCGACATGCAGGACACGTTCTTCATCGAGAAGGACCCCGACATCCTGCTGCGCACGCACACCTCGTCGATCCAGGTCCGCACGATGGAGCGCCAGAAACCGCCCATCCGCGTCATCTGCCCGGGCCGCGTGTTCCGCAACGAGGCCATTTCGTACCGCGCGCACTGCATCTTCCACCAGATCGAAGGGCTTTATATCGACGAAGGCGTCTCGTTCGCCGACATGAAGCAGTCGCTGCTCTACTTCGCCAAGGAGGTCTTCGGCAAGCAGGCCGTGATCCGCATGCGCCCGTCCTATTTCCCCTTCACCGAGCCTTCGGCCGAGGTCGACGTGTCGTGCAATCTCTGCGGCGGCAAGGGCTGCCCGGTCTGCAAGGGCACGGGCTGGCTGGAGATCATGGGCTGCGGCATGGTAGACCCGAACGTACTGAAAGCCAATAATATCGATCCCGAAAAATATTCCGGATTCGCCTTCGGCATGGGTATTGAGCGCATCGCCATGCTCAAATACGGCGTGAAGGACCTGCGTCTCTATTTCGAAAACGACGTGCGGTTCCTCCACCAGTTCGACGAAGCGCTCTAAACCCCCGATGCCCATGAAACGCCTCACAGCGACAACGGTCCTCTGCCTCCTGCTCTTCTCCGCGGCATTCGTCACGGGAAAGGGACCCTCGGCAGTGCCCGAATACCCCGATTCGCTGCGCAGCGTATGGCTCTACACCGAGGGCATCAAGCAGAACACCATCGCCGGCGACTCGGTGCGCGCCAGGGAGCTGTTCCTCGAAGCGATCCGCAGCGACTCGACCTATGCCCCGGCCTACTACGAACTCGCGGCGAACGGGATGTACGCCACGCCCGACGAGGCCGTGGAACTGGCCCGGAAGGCCTTCCGTCTCGACACGACGAACAAGTGGTATCACCAGTTCTACGGACAGGCGCTCATCTACGCCGAGCGTTACGACGAGGCGCTGAAGGTCTACCGCCGCCTGCAGACGGAGAACCCGAAGGACCCCGACAACTACCGCATCCTGGCAGCCCTCTACGAGCAGAAGCAAAGCCCCGTCATGGCTCTCGTGACGCTCGACTCGGCCGAACTGCGCTTCGGACGCATCCCCCTGCTGAGCGCCATGAAACGGCGCCTGCTGGTGGCGACGAACCAGATCGACAAAGCCGTGGTCGAAGCCCGGGCAATGGTCGAAGCCGCACCCTACGAGGCACAGCACCACGTGGTCCTCGGCGACCTCTACGCCATCGCCAAGAAGGATTCGCTGGCCCGTGCCGAATACGACCGTGCGTTGCAGATCGACTCCACGAACGTGCAGACACTGATGGCGCTGGCCGATTTCCACGCCGGACGGCAGGACTACCGGGCGCTGCTGGCCGTCACGCGGCAGTTGTTCCAATCCGACGAACTGCCGCTCGAAACCAAGATCAAACGCTTCGGACAGTTCACCTCCGACACGCGCTTCTACCGCGAATACTATTTCCAGCTGAACGACCTGGCCTCGACGCTGGCCATCCGCTATCCCGACGACAAGCGCGTCGTGGAACTTTACGCCGGCCACCTGATCGCTTCGGGCGAACTGGAGCAGGCCCTCGCGCTCTACAAGAACCACCTCGCCGACCAGCCTCCCGTGGAGGACTATTTCCGGGCGGTGATCGACATCGAAAGTTACCTCCAGCACCCCGACTCGGTCGACAAGTACGTCACGCGCGCCCTGGAGCTTTTTCCCGCGAAGATCGACTTCCACATCTCCAAAGGGCACGTGATGAGCTATGCCAAGCAGTACGACAAGGCGGTCAGAGCCTACCGTGAGTCGCTGCGCTTCGCCGACACCGATTCGCTGAAAGGCGTCATCTGGGGCATGATCGGCGACGCCTGGCACCAGAAGGCCATCGCCGGGACCCCCGAGTGGGACGAAGGCCGCGCGGCGCAGACCGCCGGAGGTTCTTACCGCAAGGAGATGAAAGAGTGCTACAAAGCCTACGAACGCAGCCTGGGATACTGGAAGGACAACCCCGTGGTGCTCAACAACTACGCCTACTTTCTCTCGCTCGAAGGGCGCGACCTGGAACGGGCGCTCGCCATGGCGGGGCGCGCGATCGTGCTCGAAGAGAACAACCCGACCTATCTGGACACCTACGCATGGGTGCTCTACCGGTTGGGACGTTACGACGAAGCGAAGAAAACCATGCAGCAGGCCCTTTCGCTCGACCGCAGCCAAAGTCCCGACCTGCAACTCCACTACGGCGACATCCTGGCCGCGCTGGGCGAGAAGTTCATGGCCGAAGTCTACTGGAAAAAGGCGCTCGAAGGGGGTTACGACGACCCCGACGCGATCGTCGAACGGTTCCGCCGCCTGAAAGAGGCGGCGCAAACGCCCGCCGCGCCATGACACGCTTCGCACTGATCCTCGGCTTGCTGCTCTGTCTGACCGTTCCGGCGGCAGGGCAAAAGGGCGACCTGCAACGGCAGATCGCCGAGAAGCAGCGCGCCATCGATGCGCTCGAAAAGCAGATCGCACGCGGCGAACAGGAGCTCACCT